>Ga0272441_10002782_pt1 | contig 34811 bp, 31 predicted proteins | sample SSMProp6N_FD_193582 | JGI IMG/M metagenome (GOLD analysis project Ga0272441, IMG submission 193582) | Marine sediment archaeal communities from Little Sippewissett salt marsh, Falmouth, MA, United States - SSM-Prop-6N | ecosystem: Environmental > Aquatic > Marine > Wetlands > Sediment ... | reverse complement strand
GTAAAGAACATAAATTTACTTTAGGACCTACCCATGAAGAAATTATTACCGAACTTGTTCATAAAAATGTACAGAGCTATCGTGATTTGCCCTTACTTCTCTATCAGATACAAACTAAATTTCGTGATGAACCCCGTCCTCGAGGTGGACTGCTGAGAGTTCGTGAATTTATCATGAAAGATCTCTATAGTTTTGATGTTGATGAAGATGGGCTTGATATTAGTTATCAGAAGATGAGTCAGGCTTATAAGAATATTTATAAACGACTTGGCCTGCCGGCTTTAATGGTGGAGGCAGACAGCGGAGCTATCGGAGGTAAGGCATCTCATGAATTTATTGTTATTACAGAATCCGGTGAAGACGAAATATTATATTGTTCTGAGTGTTCTTATGCTGCTAATGCTGAAAAAGCTTTAAGTACAAAGAGAAAGGCTAATGATCAGGCACATCTCCCCTTACAGGAAGTGGCCACTCCGGGAATGAAAACTATTGAAGGAGTGGCTGAATTTCTTAAGTTACCCACCAGTCAGACTATTAAAGCAGTCTTTTATTCTGCTGACGGTGAGTTTATCTTTGTAGTCATTCGTGGTGATTTAGAAATAAATGAAATAAAATTAAAAAATCTGTTGAAATGTTCAGAGCTTCACCTCGCCACTGAAACTGAAGTTGATGCTGTCGGTATTATACCTGGTTACGCCTCACCTGTAGGCATCGTAGGTTTAAAAATCGTAGCCGATGATTCTATAATGCTGGGGGCTAATTATGTTGTTGGTGCAAATAAAATAAATTATCACCTGAAAAATGCCAATTATCAACGAGATTTTAAGGCTGATGTTATCGCTGATATTGCTTTGACTCGTGCCGGAGACAGTTGCCCTAACTGTGGTGCCAGGTTACTTTCTGCTCGCGGCATTGAGGTGGGTCATATATTCAAACTGGGAACATTTATGAGCGAAATTATGGGAGCATATTTCCTCGACAGTGACGGGAAATCAAAACCTGTTACTATGGGGTGTTATGGTATCGGGTTGGGGCGACTGCTCGCTGCAGTGATTGAACAAAGCCACGACGATAAGGGTATTATTTGGCCTGGTTCTATTGCACCCTATCAGGTACACCTTTGTTCACTCTCTGTAGGACAGTCTGAAGTACGCTCAATCAGCGATGATATTTATAACGGCTTGCAGGAAAAAGGTATAGATGTTCTGTACGATGATCGCAACGATTCTGCCGGTATAAAATTTAACGATGCCGATCTTCGAGGAATTCCGTTGCGGCTGACTGTAAGCCAACGTACTTTAAAACAACAGAGTATAGAATTGAAATGGCGTGTAGAAAAAGATAGCCGTCTTATTGGTATAGAAGATGTAGTTAATGAAGTAGAAAAAGCCCTGATGGAAAAATCATCTTCTTAATGTGGCTCCTAGTTTACCTTTGAGTATTTCCATCATTTTAGTTTCAGTTTTGTCTACTTCATCATCAGTCAGCGTATGGTCGGATGATTGATAGACTATTCTAACGGCGAATGATTTCTTGCCGGCTTCTACCTGTTCCCCTGTATAGAGATCGAAGAGGACGGATTTCTTAACCAGCGGAAAACTACATACGATGTCCTCAACCTCTTTAAAGCTTATCGTATTATCTACTACTATTGCTATATCTCTCATCATACCCGGATACCGTGCAATAGATTTATATCGCCTGGCAGTGCTGGATTTACTGCGTAGTTTCTCTATGTCCATTTCAATTAGATAGACATTTTCAGAAAGCTCGAAGGATTGAGTTACCCTTGGATGCACCATACCTATCACACCCACTATTTCAGCATTAACCAAAATATTGGCGCTGCTTCCAAAAAGCAAGCTTTCATCGTTACTTATACTAAAGGTTGCTTCCAACCGTAGCTGCGATAGAATATATTCCACCACACCTTTAGCATCATAAAAATTAAGTAAGCTTCTGTTGCTTTGCCAACCCAGATCATCTCTCGGCCCGTTAATGACAGCGCACAACATCTCTTTTTCATGAGGTAATTTATTTTCGCCTTGAATGAAATGCTCGCCATTTACTACATTTTCCGCACGTTGCTTACCGATAACGATATTCGAATCCTGGTCCGGCAAAAATATCTTGCCTATTTCAAATAACTTTATTCCATCATGTTCATATTTTTTATTAGTAGCTAAAGCGGAAAGTAGACCTGGACGCAGACTTGTCCTCAGGTATTCCTGTTCTTTAGTCATGGGATTAATAACCTTTAAGGGGTTACAATGCAATTCATGCTTTGGATTGATGTTCTGTAATTTCAGCAAACTGGTTAAAGAATAGGTAAGAATTTCTTGAAACCCACAATGGATAAGCAGCTCTTTCACGTTATTCCTGAATACCAGTTCAGCTAAGGGTTTTTGTTTGGGTAGATGAGAACTAAGACGTGTAATTGGGATCTGATCATATCCTATGATTCTAACAACCTCTTCTACCAGATCAGCAGTACAACTAATATCACTACGCCAATAAGGGGGAACTACAGATATTGCAAGGGATGATTTGAACTCCCCGCATTCAAATCCCAGAAGGGATAGTATCCTTGTTATTTCATTATCATTCACATCCAGGCCAGACAGTCTCTTTACATCTTTACTGGATATGTTGATAGCTTGTGGCTCTATCTTGCCAGGGTAGTTATCTATTACTCCTTTTGCTACTTTACCATTAGCCAATTCTTGCAGTAGTTGAGTAGCACGTTTAAGTGCTATTAACGATAAGTTCGCACTTAGTCCTTTATCAAACCGTATAGAAGCTTCACTTTGCAGTCCAATCTTACTGCTTCCCTGACGTATATCAACCCGGTTAAAATTAGCTGATTCCAGCAAAATCGTAGTTGTATTATCGGTTACTTCTGCCTCAAAGCCTCCCATAATTCCGGCAACGGCTACAGCTTTTTCCGCATCTGCAATAACCAGCATATCACTGGAAAGCTCCCTTTTAAGTCCGTCTAATGTAGTTAAACATTCATTTTCTTTAGCCTTACGAACAATTATGCTGTGCCCTTTTATCATATTGTAGTCAAAGGCATGTAACGGCTGTCCATACTCAAGCATGACATAGTTTGTAATATCGACGATATTATTAATCGGTCGCATTCCATAACTGGTAAGATATCTCTGCATCCAATCAGGGGAAGGTTTTATTTCAACCCCGGAAATCAAACTTGCACAATATCTGGGACAGGAAACAGAATCGATAATATCAACAGAAACAGAGGATTGTATTGCTTCTTCTGTCTCATCATAATCAGTCTCCGGTAATCTAAAAGTCCTGTTCGTCAAGGCACTAATTTCTCTGGCAATGCCTGTCACGCATAAACAGTCCGGGCGGTTTGGTGTTATCTCTAAGTCATATATTACATCGCCTAAATATTCTGCAAGTGGTTTGCCTACTATAGTTTCTGAACTAAGAACTAATATCTCTTCATGATTATCTGAGATACCTAATTCCTTCTCAGAGCAAACCATACCCTCAGAAGTAATACCACGTATCTTGGCCTTTTTTAGAGTTGCCAGTTTTCCTGTGTGCCCATCTATAAGTTGCGCTCCAACGCGAGCAAAGGCAATTTTCTGGCCCGGTCTAATATTGGGAGCACCGCATACCACGGTAATTTGCTGAGGACCTATATCGACTGTGGCTAAATTTAGACGATCAGCATTGGGATGTGGATTTACGTCAGTTACAAGTCCCACCATCACATTGTCCCAGTCCCCACCAATAACCTGCATCATTTCCACTCCAATACCTGCCATAGTCAATTTATCTGCTATGGTTTGAGGTAAAAGGTCGATATCGACATAGTTCTTAAGCCATTTTAGGGATACTTTCATATGCTCACCTGAATAGTTAAAATTGTTTTAGAAATCTTAAGTCATTACCATAGAAGAGGCGAATATCTTCAATCCCGCTTAGTAACATTGGTACTCGCTCAACTCCCAAACCAAAGGCAAAACCGCTATATATGTCAGGATCGATATTTACACGTCTGAGTACTTCAGGGTGGACCATTCCCGCTCCGAGTATTTCTAACCACCCCGAATAGCCACAAAGTCGGCATCCGCTACCATGACAGGCAAGACATTCTATTGCTACCTCCGCCCCTGGTTCTACGAAAGGAAAATAATCACAGCGGAAGCGTACTTTACGATCCTTGCCAAAAATCAATTGACAGAATTCAAGTAGAGTTCCTTTTAAATCAGTCATTGTGATATTTTTGTCAACTGCTAAGCCTTCAACCTGGTAGAACATAGATTCATGAGTTGCATCAGTTGCCTCGTAGCGATAGGTCCTACCCGGTACTATAACTCTTATTGGAGGTTGTTCTTTCTCCATAACCCTTATTTGCATTGGAGAAGTATGTGTTCGCAACAATCTTGCGTCTTTTCCCGCTTTGTTGGAGTCTATCCAGAACGTATCGAACATATCCCTGGCAGGATGGTCCTGAGGTATATTCAGAGCATCAAAATTATAGTGATCCCATTCAACATCAGGTCCTTCAACAACCTGAAAACCCATGTTTTGAAATATTTCACATATGTTTTTTAACATCTGTGTAATAGGATGTAGTCGTCCTGTTGAAATAGGATAGCCAGGTAAGGTAACGTCGATAGCCTTCTGCTCAGTAGAATAGGCGATAGTTGCTTCTTCAAGAAGATTTCTTTTATTCTCCAGGCTCAATTCCAGTGCTTTCTTGAGTTGGTTAGCCTGGCTCCCAACCTTTATTCGCTCTTCGATTTCCAATTTAGATAGAGATCGTAATATGCTGATAAGTTTGCTTTTTTTTCCTAGATAACCAACCCTCCATGATTCGAGCTGCTCTAGATTACTGATTTGCTCAAGCTCAGTATGAGCTTTATGGCCGAGTATTTCTAGATCACTTATTATCTGCATTTTCAACGGATATCGCAGCTATCAATTTATTAAAATTCTGTGGATTCGTAATAGCTAACTCAGCCAGTATTTTACGATTTATTTCTATATTAGACTTTTTTAAGCCTGCTATAAACTGGCTATATGACAGCCCTTGACCTCGTACTGCAGCGTTTATACGGGTAATCCACAATCGTCTGAAATCAGATTTCCGTTTTTTTCTATGCCGGTATGAATAATCTAAAGCATGAATCATTGATTCATGAGCTGTCCGATACAAAGCATGCCTCGAAGTATTATGTCCTTTGCATAAATCCAATACTTTCTTATGTCGTCTATGGCTAATTTTTCCGCTTCTAGCTCGTGGCAAAATATCCTCCTCTTTCTTATCTACTTGGCAGTAGTTTCTTTATTCGTTTTACATCAGCTGGAGCTACTGCAACAAGATCATCATAGAGCCGTTTTGTACGTGAAGGTTTTTTACGACGTAAATGGCTTTTGCCACATTTGGTCCGCATAACTTTACCAGTACCTGTTATATGAAAACGACTCTTTGCTCCTTTATGAGTTTTAAGTTTCGGCATCTGTTTTTTCCTCTCTTGATTTCTTTTTCAAAGATGGAGAAAGAGTCAAAGCTATATTCCTGGCGTCTCTGACAAGTTGATTACTCGCTACCGCCTTTCCGGTCAATGCTTCAGCTACCTTTTTCAATATCTTCCATCCTAATTCGGGATATATTATTTCTCTTCCTCTGAACCTTACGACTATCCTGACTTTGTTTCCTTCATCGATGAACTCGCTAACCTTCTTTATTTTCGCCTGTAAATCATGTTCTTCTATCTTCGGCCTAAACCTGATTTCTTTTAAGAATCCTGTTTTTTGTCCCTTTTTGGCCTTGCGGTCTTTTTTAGTCTGTTCATATTTGTACTTTCCATAATCCAGAAGCTTGCATACAGGTGGAACTGCCGTTGGCGAAATTTCCACAAGATCCAGTTCCTGCTCACGGGCTAAACTTAACGCTTTTGGTAAGGGCATTACGCCCAACTGCTCCCCGTTCTCTCCAATGAGTCGTACTTCTCGAGCTTTTATGTATTGATTTACTGCTATTCTTTTAATTATTCTGGCTACATCTCCTTATTGTTTTAAGATTTAGTTTTAATAGCTGCTTTCAATTTAGTTGTGATTTGCGCTATTGTCTGTTCTCCTAGGTCCTCCCCACTCCGCAAACGTACTGACGCAGTGGCTGAGGCCATCTCATTATTACCGACTATAAGCATAAAGGGGATTTTCTCAAGTTGCGCTTCCCTTATCTTCAAATTCATTCTTTCCGTACGCTTATCTGTTTGTACTCGAAATCCTTCATTTTTCAAATTGTCTTCTATCTGCTTTGCATATTCTAAATGACGATCTGCAATTGGGATTATTATTGCCTGAACCGGAGCTAACCACACGGGAAAGGCCCCTTTATAATGCTCTATAAGGCAAGCAAAGAACCGCTCCATGCTACCCAGAACAGTGCGATGTATCATCGTTACATTATGCTCTACTCCATCGTTACCAATGTAGCAGACATTAAAGCGTTCTGGCAAATTAAAGTCAACCTGAATGGTAGGGCCCTGCCAGGCATGACCTAAAGCATCCCTGAGCTTAATGTCGATCTTAGGTCCATAGAAAACACCCTCACCTTCATCTATTTTATAAGGCAACTCAAGAGCTTCAATGACATTCTTAAGCGCGGTTGTTGCTTGTTCCCACATTTGCAGTGTACCTGCATATTTATCAGGACGTGTAGATAGCATCAGTTCATAGTCTTGAAAACCAAAATTTTCCATCATAAATTGGGCTAATTCCACCACCCCTTTTACTTCATCCTCAATCTGGTCGTTCCTACAAAATATATGTGCATCGTCCTGTGTAAACCCTCTCACTCTGGCCATACCATATAACACGCCAGCCCGTTCATATCGGTATACGGTTCCCAGTTCTGCATAGCGGATAGGTAAATCCCGATAGCTACGCAGATGGCTTTTATAAATCATGATATGTGACAAACAATTCATTGGCTTTAGAAGATATTGTTGCCCTTCCATATCCATTGGTGGGTACAAATAATCGTGGTAAAAGTCCCAATGGCCACTTGTTTTCCACAAGTCTATCTTTGCTATATGAGGCGTATAGACCACATTATAATCTCTTTTACTATGCTCTTTTCTCCAAAAATCCTCGATAACTTGCCTGACCATAGCGCCTTTAGGATGCCAACATATTAAACCGGGGCCTACTTCTTCATGAATACTGAATAAATCAAGCTCTTTTCCCAGCTTTTTATGGTCACGTTCAGCCGCTTCAATTTGCAGATCTATACAATTCTGTAGTTCAGTTTGACTAGTAAAAGCTAAAGCATATATTCTCTGCAACATTATCCTTTTCTCATCACCACGCCAATATGCCCCAGCTATATGAGTTAACTTAAATGCTTGTATACTACCTGTAGATTCTAAATGCGGACCACGGCATAGATCGGTAAAAGATCCCTGCGTGTAAATAGTTACCGTGTCGTCGGGAAGGTCATCGATCAATTCCAGTTTATACGGTTGGTCATTGAAAATACTACGAGCCTCTTCCTTGGATATATCCTTCTTAACAAAAGGCGCATTCTGTTTAATGAGTTCTCTCATTTTTTCTTCAATCACTGGAAGATCTTCCGGTGTCAGTGACCTCGGTAATTCGAAATCATAATAAAATCCGTTGTCTATAGGTGGTCCGATACCAAATTTAACATCAGTAAATATACACTGCACTGCCTCAGCCATCACATGAGCGGCGGAATGACGCATCTTCAATTGTTTTACTATATCGTCTTGTTCCATATTATGACTTCATCTCATACGTAAATTGTAGTTAATAATAGCACCTTGAGCAGGTTACTGAGAAGGGGCATTCAAAATAGTTTAATAACTGCCAGAACCATTACCGCAACACATCTTTAATAAACTACGTGGTTGCATAGCATAAGTTTCACAGTCTTCTGCCATATATGAATATAACAGAAGTTTAAAATTAATAAATAACGTTATAGTTCTACTCACTTTACATATGGGCAGTACTGGACTTGAACCAGTGACCTCTGCGATGTCAACGCAGCGCTCTAACCACTGAGCTAACCGCCCCACTAAAATAATTGTAGCAAACATACTCGTAGTGGTCAATGAATAGCTTTATAGCTGCATAAAGCTATAACTCAAACTGGTCTTTCAATCCTTTAGACTCAGCATACATCAGGTTGTAACTATATCATGATTTGTCTAATCAGGTGTTATAATCATATTTCTGGTATTCATAAAGAGTGCAAGTCGATGAACAACATGGCCAATAATATAATCAATCACACGGCGGATGTCGGACTTATTATCTATGGATCTAATATGAAACAGCTATTTTCTAATGCTGCTCATTCCCTGGTAGGCTTGATTGTAGAACCTGAACTCATTTCAGCAAAGAAGGAACGCTATGTTAGTGTATATGCCGAAAATTATGAAAGCCTGCTAATTGAGTGGCTTAATGAACTTATTTATCTCTTCGATGCCGAGCATATTCTATTCGGTAAATTTAAGATTATACACTTGAGTAGCGGGCAGTTAATAGCTGTTTGTTATGGGGAGACAGTTAATCGCTTTAAAGACAGTATAAAACGGGAAGTAAAAGCAGCTACGTATCATATGTTGAAGATAGATAAGCGAAAACGTGGATATAGAGCACAAGTAATTTTCGATTTATAAAGAGCAATGTCTATATCACAATGGCAAGGCCAACTCAGTAAACTTGATAATAGTCGCTGGGAAATACCAATTGACTATAAGTCAGGCATGCTGGTACCGGGATTAATTTATACGAATGAATCTATGCTGGGATCTATTTTAAAGGAACAAACGCTCGATCAAGTAGCTAATGTTGCCTTTCTACCTGGTATAGTTAATTATTCATTAGCAATGCCCGATATTCACTGGGGATATGGTTTTCCCATAGGTGGGGTTGCTGCAATGCGAGTTAATGAAGGAGTTATCTCTCCTGGTGGTGTAGGGTACGATATCAACTGCGGGGTAAGATTATTGCGTACAAATCTTTCCGAAGTCGAGGTCAGAAGCAAGCTTAAAATATTACTTAACGAACTTTCTACTAACGTGCCATCCGGGTTAGGCTCAGAGGGAAAAGTAAGATTGAACCATAAAGAGATGGATAATTTGATGGTTCAGGGTGCTCAATGGGCAATTGAACAGGGATTTGGAACAAGACATGACCTGGAGGTAACTGAAGAATACGGATGCTTGAAGAATGGGAATCCTGATAAAATCAGCGAAAAGGCTATTAACCGAGGAATACCTCAACTGGGCACACTGGGTTCAGGGAATCATTTCATTGAAGTGCAAGCCGTAAAAGAGATATTTAACTCACGGATTGCCAATGTAATGGGAATCCATGAAGTTGGACAGGTATTAGTGTTAATCCATACTGGCTCTAGAGGCTTTGGACATCAGGTATGTACTGATAATCTGAGGATTATGGAAAAAACGGTAAAAAGATACGGCATTAATCTCCCTGATCGACAGCTTGCCTGTTCCCCCATAGAATCACCGGAAGGAAAAGATTATTTAAGTGCTATGGCCAGTGCTGCTAATTATGCATGGTGTAATCGACAATGTATTGCTCACTGGATTAGAGAAAGTTTCTCCAGGGTATTCAGTAAAACATCTCAGGAACTAGATATGAGGCAGGTTTATGATGTTGCTCATAACATTGCCAAGATTGAAGAGCATGAAATTAACGGTAAAAAAATCAAACTTTGTGTGCATCGTAAAGGAGCTACAAGAGCCTTCCCTCCTGGACATACTGATATTCCACAATGCTATATTGAAATTGGACAGCCAGTACTTATACCGGGCGACATGGGGCGTTGTTCTTTTATTGCTGTAGGTACCCATAAAGCTATGTCTGAGAGCTTTGGGTCCACTTGCCATGGGGCAGGACGTATATTGAGTAGAAATGCTGCCAGGCGAAGTTTAAATAGCAGAGAAGTTATTCACAACTTACAAGATAAAGGAATCATCATTAAAGCAGGAAATATATCTTCCATTGCTGAAGAGGCTTCGCAGGCTTATAAAGACATTACAGAAGTAATCGATGTAGTTCAGCAAGCAGGACTTTCCCGTAAAATAGCTAGTACTATTCCAATGGGTGTGATAAAGGGTTAAACGCATCTGGAATTCTTACGTTTTATCTGCTTCCTTCAATAACCAGTACTCAATACTGTCTGACAGAGCCAGCCAGCTTGCCTCGATAAGGTTAGTTGAACTACCCATAGTTCTCCAGTGCTCTTTCCCGTCACTCGATTCGATAAGAACTCTAATTTGTGAAGCAGTACCGGCAGTTTCTTCTAATATACGTACTTTAAAATCGGTAAGTGTTACAGCATTTAAATTGGGGTAGAACTGCATTAAGGCCTTTCGTAAAGCCTGGTCAAGAGCATTAACAGGGCCATCACCTTCAGCAGCTGTGTGCTCAATTTCATCTCCTACTTTTACTTTGATAGTTGCTTCAGATAATAGTTTTTCTTTATCGATCATGCTCGGAGGTCGACGGTTCTTTTCTACTACTACCATGAAATCAATTAACTCAAAAGGAGGCCTGTATTCGAGTTGAGCCCGGTGAATTAATAAGTCGAATGACGCTTCAGCGCTATCATATTTAAAGCCCTGGTTTTCAAGTAGTTTGATTTGTTCCAACACTTTCACTATCTCTTTACCTCGCGGGAGAGGTAGCCCTCTTTCTTTCACTTTATATATTATGTTTGACTTACCGGAAAGTTCGGAAATTATTACACGGGGATTGTTACCTACTAATTTCGGATCAATATGCTGATAGCTATCCTTCCATTTCATTAGAGCAGATACATGAAGTCCCGCTTTATGTGTAAACGCATCCGGACCTACATAAGGAAGCCGATTCAGGTGAGGAAGATTCGCCAATTCTGACACGTAGCGAGAGACATCACTAATATTGGCCAGTTGGCTATTGCTAATACAATTAATTCCCATCTTGAGCTTCAAGTTAGGTATGATAGAACATAGATTGGCATTTCCGCAGCGTTCTCCATACCCATTTATAGTGCCCTGAATTTGAGAAGCACCTGCCTGGACTGCAGCCAGGGTGCTCGCTACGGCAAGTTCAGCATCGTTATGGGCATGAATGCCTAAAGGTATTGAGTTTTCCACCTGAATGGCTTTAATGGTTTTCGCTATATAATCAGGCAAAGTCCCGCCATTAGTATCACAGAGCACTATACATTGAGCGCCAGCTTTAACAGCAGTAGCTATGACATTTAGAGCATATTCCTCATTTGCTTTATAACCATCAAAGAAGTGCTCCGCGTCAAAGAAAACTTGTACACCATGTGATTTAATATAGTTGATAGAATCGGAAATCATGTTGAGATTTTCTGTTAGAGTAGTATCCAATACTTGGGTTACCTGCCTATCCCAGCTTTTTCCGACAATAGTAACTATTTCAGTTCCAGCTTCTAGTAGCGCTTTGAGATTACTATCTTCATCTGCTTTACAATTGTGCCGACGTGTGCTACCAAAAGCAACTATGCGTGAAACTGCCAACTTCAAGCGTTGAGCTCTGGCAAAGAATTCAGCATCTTTAGAATTGGAACCGGGCCAACCGCCTTCGATGAAGTTGACCCCTAAACTATCTAACCGCTGTACGATACTTAGTTTCTCTTCAACAGAGAAGGAGATGCCCTCTTGCTGTACTCCATCACGTAGTGTCGTGTCATATATCTGAAGCTTCATACTCGGCAAATCCTGTTACTCGCTTACTTTTTTAGTAATGAGATTACCCATCTCTATAGTCCCTACCTTTTTTTCACCCTCTACCCATATATCTGCGGTTCTATAGCCTTCCTGAAGGGTGGCTTCGATAGCGTCTTCCACAGCTTTGGCTTCTGTTACTAAGCCAAAAGAGTAGCGAAGCATAAGCGAAGTACTTAAGATGGTAGCAATAGGATTTGCCATATCTTTACCTGCTATATCAGGTGCAGTACCATGAATTGGTTCATATAAACCGAAAGTATTACCACCCGGTATCCCTGCAAGGCTTGCCGATGGTAACATTCCCAGAGAGCCTGCCAGCGTTGAAGCCTCATCAGTTATTATGTCGCCGAATACATTGGACGTAACAATAACATCAAAATCTCTGGGGCTTCGAACAAGTTGCATAGCACACGCATCAACATACATATGTTGTAGCTGTACATCCGGATAATCTTTGGAAATTTCGGTTGCAATTTGTCGCCATAAACGAGAGCACTCAAGTACATTAGCCTTATCTACCGAAGTCAGCTTCTTTGATCTACTGCGAGCCAACTCAAAACCCATTCTTAGAATACGTTCGATTTCCACTTCAGAATACACCATTGTATCAATAGCTTGTCTACCTGATTGATCACGCCATCGCTTTTTGGGTTGTCCGAAATAAAGCCCACCGGTTAACTCTCTCACTACAAGTAAATCTACATCTTTAACGGTTTCCGGTTTAAGAGAAGTTGAATTCACCAGCGATGGTGTAACTTTTACAGGTCGTAAATTTGCGAATAAAGATAATCCTTTTCTTAACTCGAGTATTCCATCGGTTGCTCTGACTTTTGCTTGAGGGTCATCCCACTTCGGTCCCCCAACTGCTCCGAATAGCACAGCATCACTATTCTTACACATAGCCATTGTTTCCTTTGGTAATGAAACTCCCAGGGTATCCACAGCAATTCCACCTATGATCCCATTAGTCAAATTAAATTTATGATCATATCTGTTAGCTACAGCTTTTAAGACTTTTACAGATTCTGCGATTACGTCAGGCCCAATGCCATCGCCAGGTAAAACTGCAATAGTAGCATTCATAGTGTATCTCCCATAGACTTTTTAGTGTAATTGACCAGACCCCCGGAATTAATAATGCCCATCATGAAAGGCGGATATGGCTTGGCATAATAAGTCTTAGACTTTGAGATATTTTCTATCTTACCATTAGCTAAATCTATTTCCAGTATGTCACCATCCATTATCTCAGTTGCCGCCTCATTGCATTCCAATAGAGGTAAACCTATGTCTATAGAATTACGAAAGAAAATACGGGCAAAACTATGAGCTATTACACAGGAAATTCCTGAAGTCTTTATAGCCAGTGGAGCGTGTTCTCTTGAAGAACCACAGCCGAAATTGCTGCCCGCCACAATGATATCCCCTTGTTTAACTTTAGTAATAAAAGTGGAGTCTATATCCTCCATACAGTGTGCCGCCAACTCATCTGCGCCAGACATATTAAGATAGCGAGCAGGTATTATCACATCGGTATTAACATCGTTTCCATATTTGTGGGCAACACCTTTTAAAGTCATTATTCTACCTCCTCTGGGCTGGTAATTTTTCCCGAAATAGCACTGGCGGCAGCTACCGCGGGACTAGCAAGATAAACTTCTGAATCAGGGCTTCCCATTCTGCCAACAAAGTTTCGATTGGTCGTAGAAAGACAACGTTCACCTGCAGCTAAAACTCCCATATAACCGCCTAGGCAGGGGCCGCAGGTAGGAGTACTAACTGCTACGCCAGCCTTTATAAATGTTTCTACTAGTCCTTCTTTAAGTGCCTCCAGGTAAACTTTCTGCGTACCGGGAATGATTATGCATCTTAAATCAGGGCTTACCTTTTTACCTTTCAATAATGAAGCAGCTATTCTCAGATCATCCAGGCGTCCATTTGTACAACTGCCAATTACAACCTGGTCCAACTTTATGTCACCCACCTGGCTAACCGGTTTTGTATTTGATGGTAAATGAGGAAATGCTATCTGCGGCTCAAGGTCTGAAATGTCATATTCGTAGCTTTTACTATAATCAGTATCGTTGTCTGAACTAAATACCGTATAATTTTTAGTACTATGTTGGAGCATGTATTCTCTAGTTTTATCATCCACGCTAAAGAGGCCGGCTTTTCCACCTGCTTCAATAGCCATATTCGACATAGTAAATCTTCCACTCATTGGAAGTTCTTCAATTGCTTCTCCGGTAAATTCCATAGCTGAGTATAGAGCTCCATCTATGCCAATATCTCCGATAGTATAGAGTATTAAATCCTTACCGCTGATCCATTTTGGCAGCTTTCCATTATAAGTGAATTTAATTGTTGGCGGTACTTTCATCCATATTTCGCCAGTAGCCATAGCTACAGCTATATCAGTTGACCCCATGCCGGTGGTAAAAGCGCCCAGGGCTCCATAGGTGCAGGTATGAGAATCAGCTCCGATAATAACCTGACCGGGTAAAACGAATCCTTGTTCAGGTAAAAGAACATGCTCAATACCCATTTGTTGACCGACTTCGAAATATATTATTCCATGCTGTTTGGCAAACTCCCGCATCATTTTAGCTTGTTCAGCCGACTTGATGTCTTTATTTGGACAAAAATGATCAGGGAGCATAATTATTTTACCAGGGTCGAATACTTTGTTTGCTCCAAGTTTATTAAACGCCATAATAGCTAGAGGAGCAGTGATATCATTGGATAAAACTAAATCAACCCGGCAATTAACATAATCACCAGGGCTGACTTCTTTTTTATTACTATGAACTGCAAGAATTTTTTCGGCTAACGTTGCCATTCAGATTGCCTCCCTTTCTTACCGATGTAATTTTAATTTATCTTAGGTATAAGTAGTGTGATTACTGTGATAACTGTAACTATTGCAGAAATCAGATACATACCCCCACCCGCTGCTAAACCTATTGCCGCCGAAATCCAAATGCATGCTGCGCTGGTTAGTCCGGCTACACCTTTATTATGAATATCCTGAAAGATTACACCGGCACCGATAAACCCGATTCCAGCTACTACTCCAGCAGCTACGCGTGAAGTATCGAAGGTGTTACTTTCATAGCCATAAATAGAAACAATATTAAATAATGCAGCACCAACAGTAATCAGCACATGAGTACGGAGTCCAGCAACTTTACCGAATCGCTCCCTTTCATAGCCAATCGCAGCTCCCAGAACTGCCGCCAGAAGTAAGCGCAGTATTATTTCGAGGCTTGATATCAATCAGCTCGCTCTCCCTCAGTGCTTCTCTTTTTTATTAACCGATTCAGCGCATTCATATATGCTTTCGCACTGGCAACTATTATATCAGTGGATGCTCCACGTCCACTATATGTAGTACCTTCACTCTCTATTTTTATTAACACTTCTCCGATTGCATCTATTCCGCCAGTTACTGATTTGATAGTAAATTCAGTGAGTTTATTAGGAATATTTACTATACGGTTTATAGCCTTGTAGATAGCATCCACGGGACCGGTACCTAATGCAGCATCTGCTAAGTTTTGCCCATCTGGACTGATAAGTCTTACTGTAGCTGTGGGTAGGCTATGATCACCACAAACAACTTCAACATGGTCCAGATGATATGCTCCGGTTGTAGTTCTAAGTTCTTCAGCTATAAGAGATTCGATGTCACGATCAGTAACCTCTTTTTTCTTATCAGCTATCTCTTTAAAACTCTGGAAGGCATTATTAAGATTACTTTCATCAAGTGTATACCCGAGTTCAGCCAATCTTTCTTTGAAAGCATGCCTACCACTGGATTTCCCCAGAACCAGGTTACTGGATGAGAGCCCAATCGACTTGGGGTCCATAATTTCATAGGTAATTGCTTTTTTAATCAGGCCATCCTGGTGAATTCCAGACTGATGACTAAAAGCATTCGCTCCTACAATAGCCTTATTAGGTTGTACTGGAAAACCAATAAGTTCACTTACAAGACGACTTGTTTTACTAATTTGAGTGGTATCAATACCAGTACTAAAGTGCAGCAGGTCATGGCGAATTTTTAATGCCATAACGATTTCTTCCAATGCGGCGTTCCCTGCTCGCTCACCAATGCCATTGATCGTACATTCAACTTGTCTTGCACCATTAGATATAGCAGCAATGCTATTTGCTACTGCCAGTCCCAAATCATTATGGCAATGAACACTTATTACAGCTTTGCTTATATTTGGCACATTATTCATAATATTGTGGATTAATTCGCCAAATTCTGTCGGTGTTGAATAGCCAACCGTATCAGGTATATTTATTGTTGTCGCTCCTGAGTTGATAGCAACTTCAATGATGCGGTTGAGATAACCGGGTTCTGCGCGGCTGGCATCCATAGGAGAAAATTCAATATCGCCCGTATAGCTCTTAGCGTGGATTACCATTTCTCTTGTCTTTTCCAGTATTTCTTCACGGCTTTTATTCAACTGGTAAAGAAGATGTATATCGGATGCAGAGAGGAAGACATGTATTCGTGGATTAGCAGCCTCTTTAACTGCTTCCCAGGCTCTATCTATGGCCTCAGCATTAGCATGGCATAATGCACAAATTATCGGCCGTCGGATCTCTCTACTTATTAGCTGTACAGCTTTAAACTCTCCCGGTGAACTAATGGGAAAACCAGCCTCTATGACATCAACACCAAGCTTCTCCAGTTGTCGAGCTATCTCTATCTTTTCCCGTGCATCTAAACTAAAGCCTGCGGCCTGTTCTCCATCACGTAAAGTAGTATCAAAAATTACTATATTATTCATGATATATCTATGACATCATATCTCTGAGTTCTTTACCTACTTTTTCTATCAGATGTTCGGCATTTTTTCGCCTCATAGCATTAAAACTCGGGCGTCCCGCCTGATTTTCCAGTATCCATTCTTTGGCAAAGGTCCCATCCTGTATATCATCCAAAATCTGTTTCATAGCTTTCTTTACTGAATCGTTAATAACTCGAGGTCCACGAGTATAATCTCCGTATTCTGCAGTATTACTTACAGAATAACGCATATAGTTTAAGCCTCCCTGATACATAAGATCAACTATTAGTTTTAACTCGTGAAAACATTCAAAGTATGCATTTTCCGGTTGATATCCGGCATCTACGAGTGTCTCAAAACCAGCTTTAACAAGAGCAGCAACACCTCCACAAAGAATTGTTTGTTCTCCGAAGAGGTCTGTTTCAGTTTCCTCTCTGAAAGTAGTCTCCAGAACCCCTGCTTTAGTGCTTCCAATACCTTTAGAATAGGCCAATGCAATATCATGCGCCTTTCCAGATGCATTTTGATAGATAGCAATAAGGGAAGGTACTCCTGATCCTTCCGTATAAATTTTTCGCAATATATGTCCAGGACATTTTGGAGCTATCATACTAACGTCTATATCATCAGGAGGTAGTATCTGTGAGTAGTGTATATTAAAACCATGGGCAAACATTAGAGTTTTACCCTTAGACATATATCTCTCCATCGACTCGTGATATATCTGTGACTGCATAGTATCCGGAGCCAGCATCATCATTATGTCAGCTTCCTGTGCTAAATCATCAACACTGACCACTTTAAAACCATCACCGCTTGCAGCTTTCCAGCCACTACCGTTTGGTTTACTGGCAACAAGTACACTACATCCACTGTCACGCAAATTTTGTGCATGAGCATGTCCTTGACTACCATAACCGATAATACCGATAGTCTTCCCATTTAAAATCTCAAGATTTGCATCCTTTTCATAGTAAACTTTAGCCATTAAACCATCTCCTCTTTATTAATAATTTTACTATTTGTATGAATCATTGTCGGGTTAAAGCGATTTTTCCCGTTCTCGATATTTCTTTAATACCAAATCGTCTAAGAAGACCAAGTAAAGACTCCAATTTGCTTTCATCTCCGGTTGCTTCTACTGTTAATGAATTTATAGATACATCGACAATATTAGCTCTGAAGATATCGACGATTTGTACGATTTCGCTGCGTGTTGATGCAGTAGCATTCACTTTAATAAGCGCTAATTCTCTGGTAACTATTTCTTCATCAGTAATATCGGTTACACGAATTACATTAATTAATTTGTCGAGTTGTTTTCTTATCTGTTCTACTTCCAGTGAGTCGCCTTTTGCAACAAGCGTCATACGAGATAGCTGAGGACGTTCGCTATGTCCTACAGCCAAACTTTGTATGTTAAAACCACGGCGACTAAATAAGCTAGCAACTCTGGCTAACACGCCAGGTTTATCCTCCACTAAAGCAACTATAATATGTTTTGTATCCTTTGAATCTATATACATTAGTTATAACCTAGTATTTATTTACTAATTCCTTTACCGGATTTTCTATAATCTGGCTGAGTGTTCTTCCCGGTGGAATAATTGGGTATACATTCTCTTCAGGTTCGACCGCAAAGTCAATGAGAAATGGTCCGTCACATTCCATTGCCTGTTGTATAGCAGACGCGACTTCATCTCTGTGTTCTACTTTAATACCTGGTATCTCATAGGCATGAGCAATTTCAACAAAGTCCGGATTCCAAAGTTTTACTCCAACATAGGACCGGTCATAAAATAATTCTTGCCATTGCCGTACCAGGCCAAGATACTGGTTATTAATAACAGCAATTTTTATATTCAAATTCTCCTGTCTTATTGTAGCCAACTCCTGTATTGTCATCTGAATGCTACCATCGCCGGCGACGCACCAAACAATATCTTCAGGGCACCCAATTTTTACTCCTATAGATGCTGGAAGTTCGAATCCCATAGTGCCTAAACCGCCTGATAAAATAAGCGTATTTGGTTTAGTATATGAGAAATACTGTGCTGCCCACATCTGGTGTTGACCAACGCCAGTAACTAGCCTTGCATTTCCTTTAGAAGCCTGGCATATCTTGTGAATAACATACTGTGGAAGTAACTCGTCGCACTCCTTTGTTCCTATTGATGGATGTTCATCGCGCCACTGCCCTAACAATGAAATCCAGTCAACATGTTCTTGTAGCTGGAGCTCTTTAAGCATAGCCCGTAAAACATTCTTTACGTCACCAACTATTGGTACATCCACTGGCACATTTTTACCAATCTCCGTCGGATCGATATCAATATGAACAATTTTGGCATTTGGAGCAAAATTACTTGTGTTTCCAGTAGCTCGATCATCGAACCTCATACCGATAGCTATAATAATGTCGGCATTCTGTACTGCCATATTAGCATGAACCATTCCATGCATTCCTAACCACCCAAAATTGAGTATATGGTTTTCAGGGAAGGAACCCAGACCAAGGAGAGTGTTAACCACCGGTATTTGCGCCTTTTCTGCAAATTCCTTAAGCTCGTTGTAGGCTTCAGAGATTATTACTCCCCTGCCGGCAAGAATTATCGGTTTTTGGCTTTCGTAAATCATTTTTGCTGCTTTTTTTATTTGAACAGTATGTCCCCGTGACATAACTTTATAGCCTGGTAAGCTAATTTTATCGGGGTAGTTAAATTCAACCTCTTCCTGCTGAACATCTTTTGGTATATCTATAACTACAGGACCAGGCCTCCCGGTTTGGGCAATATGGAATGCTTCTTTAACTGTTTTTGCCAGTATATTAGTATCAGTGACAAGGTAATTGTATTTGGTTATGGGAATAGTAATTCCACTTATATCTGTTTCTTGAAAGGCATCCTTTCCTATGAAAGGTCTTCCTACCTGACCCGTTATAGCTACTATCGGTGAAGAATCCATATATGCGTTTGCGATACCCGTCACCAGGTTAGTAGCTCCGGGTCCTGAAGTCGCAAGGCATACACCGGCTTTTCCAGTGACTCTAGCATACCCGTCTGCTGCATGAGCTGCGCACTGCTCATGCCTGCATAATATATGTCGAATTTGAGGGTAGCTTGCCAACGTATCATATAAAGGTAGTACTGCACCACCAGGGATCCCAAAGATAACTTCGACTCCTTCTTTAATTAAACTCTCACACAGTATTTGAGCGCCTGTTTTTCTCATAGTAGTCTCATTTAATCAGCGAATACCGCTCCAGTGCTGGCTGATGTTACCTGCGCTGCATAACGTTTTAAATAACCATGATTTATTTTTGGTTCAAATTTTGGTAAGACATCAATTCGCTTTTTGATCTCCTCTTCTGATAGCTCCACCTCTAACGTATGGTTCGGGATATCTATTTTAATGATATCCCCATCTTTTACAGCAGCTATAGGTCCACTAACAGCAGCTTCAGGTGAAATATGACCGATAGCTGCTCCACGAGATCCTCCAGAAAAACGCCCGTCAGTAATCATGGCTACTTCCTTATCCATACCCATTCCGCTCAGCAGAGAGGTAGGGGTTAACATTTCGCGCATCCCGGGCCCTCCTTTAGGGCCTTCATAACGTATAACTAAAACATCTCCGGATTTAAAATCCCTACTCATTATAGCAGTAGTAGCATCTTCTTCACTTTCAAAAACTCTAGCCGGCCCCGAATGAGTAAGCATGCTTGGGTCGACTGCTCCACTTTTTACCACTGCTCCTTCTGGTGCCAGATTTCCAAAAAGCATATTCAATCCACCGGTAGGTCTATACGGCTCGGAAAGAGAACGTATTACGTTCCTGTCTTTAACCTTAGAATTTTTTATTACTTCTCCTATAGATTTACCAAGTACAGTTCTGGCATCAAGTTTTAACGAATCCGATATTTCTTTCATTACTGCTGGGACTCCACCAGCCAGGTCTAAATCTTCTAAATGCTGTTCACTCGCCGGGGACATTTTACATATATGTGGAACAGAATCACTGATTTCGTTTATTTTTATAAGTGGAAACTTGATTCCCGCTTCATGTGCTATTGCAGAAAGATGCAGAACGGTATTGCTACTGCCTCCAAGCGCCATATCTACCGCAAAAGCATTATGAATAGCATCTTCTGTAATTAAATCTAAAGGTTTTATATCATCGGATAAAACTTTCATAACCTGTTTTCCCGCAGCAAAAGCTAACTGAAGCCTACGTGCTTGTATTGCTGGAATAGTACCATTACCGGGTAAAGCGATTCCCAGCACCTCGCTGAGACAATTCATCGTATTTGCGGTATACAATCCAGAGCAACTACCACATCCAGGACAAGCTACTTTTTCCATCTCAACCAATCTTTCTTCTGATATATCACCTCTTATTGTCTTGCCAACAGCTTCAAATACAGTAATAAGGTCAATTGACTTTATCTCATTACCATCATATATCTTACCTGCCATCATTGGCCCACCACTAACAAATATGCATGGTATATTCATTCTTGCGGCAGCCATCAACATACCCGGAACAATTTTGTCGCAATTAGGGATAAATACCAGTGCATCATAGGCATGAGCAGTTGCAAAGACTTCGCTTGTATCTGCGATAAGTTCTCGGCTAGGTAGACTATATTTCATGCCAGGGTGGTTCATAGCAATACCATCACATACTGCAATGGTATTTCCCTCGAAAGGCACTCCTCCTCCGCTTCTTATCCCTTCTTTAACAGCCTGTACTATAGATCTTAAATGAGCATGCCCTGGAACAACATCATTTACGCTATTAATTATACCAATAAATGGCTTATCCCAATCATCTGTTGAGCAACCTCTTGCATACAATAATGATCTATGAGGTGCACGCTCAATCCCCTTTTTTACGGAATCGCTTTTCAATGTCGCCTCCTTATAATTTAAACGTAGACTCTACCATGCTCAATTAGCTGGTTTCAAGTATCGTAATCTTTTCAATCCTGCGAGCATGTCTGCCGCCTTCGAAATCTGTTGATAAAAATATCCTGACAATTTCCAGAGAAGAATTACTATCTACGTCCTCACCCTTTAGACAAAGTACATTTGCATTGTTGTGTTTTCGTGCACGGCTTGCTGCCAGTGCATCATAACATAAGGCAGCTCTTACACCCTTAACCTTATTAGCCGCTATGCTCATGCCCAGGCCTGTTCCACATATTAGAATACCGCTTTCAAATTCCCCCAATGCTACGTTTTCTGCCACTTTTATAGCAATATCAGGGTAATCTACCGAATCAGTACTTAAGCATCCAAAGTCCTGAAAAGTATGGCCCATGCCTGGTAAGTATTCCATTATTTTCTGTTTTAAATTATAACCACGATGATCAGATCCTATAGCTATTTTCACAATTACTCATTTCTCCTTTTATAAAAATGATCCAGAACTTGCTCAATTTCATTTTGGTGAATAATTCCTTGGCGTATAATTGTTGGGTGCATACCAGATAAATCAATTATAGTGGACTCAGTTCCCCCGGGGCACGAGCCTCCATCGATAATGTAATCAATGGTGTTCCCTAATTGTTCTTTCACCTCATCAGCTGTTAAGCTATTTTGCATTCCGCTGATATTTGCACTGGTACCTATTATCGGGTTCCCTATATGTTGTATAAGTGATAAAGGGATGTGGTGTTTTGGGATTCTTACGGCTACTGTAGGACGGTCAGAGAGATAATTTGGTAAAGTACTCGCTTTATATAAAACTACAGTCAAACCTCCCGGCCAGAAAGTTGTTGCCAGGGGATATATAGTCTCGGGTATTTTATCTGTTACTATATTTAATTGAGACATGTTGTTAAGTAGCAAGGGAAAAGGATAATTCCGTGAACGTTTTTTAATTTTATAAATACGCTCAACGGCCTTATCATTAAATATATCAGCGCCTAAACCATAAACAGTATCAGTTGGAAAAGCAATGACTCCTCCGCTTTTTAAAATGTCGGCTCCATGTTTAATACTTTCTATTAACATGGCGTTAATTACCTTTAATTGTGTACACTACTTCAAAGCTATTTTCTCACTATGATGTAGAATAATGCTTAATAGTACATATTCTATGCCGGTTTCTACTAAATTTTTATACGATGGTATTTGAAAACAGTAACAGTTCGCTTTTACCAGTAATCATAGTAAGTAGTGATAACTGATGGTCTTGCTACTCACATGTGTTACAGAATTTTCATTCCAGCTTTTCTCTTTGTGCCAGTATAACACAATATTTTCCAACCAAATATGAGTACAGTTTTCAGTAAACAGACAGTGTGTATTTTTACTTAAATTCGACGAATACAATATAGGGTTTCATACGTCTATGCGATTAGCTGAATACTGTCTTCTGGCATAACCAAATGATAAGCTTTATAAATAGCAGGTAAATAATAAAAAATCAGGTGATTGTTTTACTCTCGAAGTTTATGGTTTGATATGCAAAAGCCTTTGACTATATGAATTCTGAAGCTTTGATGGAGGACTGCTTACCGAGTAGGAAAAACCGAGTTCTATAAAATTCTAACTTAATTCCTCCTCAGCCTAACGATAGAAAATGTTAACATCGGTTACAGCAATCGGTACAGACAATGTAATATGTATTCCTGTGCTCTTTCTTTTATGCTTAGTTATTTAGAGATGGAAGCTAAATATAAATGAGCCACACCATGAACGGTTATCCATTCCTGGCGTGGCTCAAAAATTAACTTAGGTTATCTATTGATTCTAATTTTCCGGTAACAATCGCTACAGTAAACTGGTTTATCATAGCGTGGCTCAAACGGTACTTCGGTGCTTTTACCACACTCAGCACATGTTGCGGGAAACATCTGTCGTGAGTCACTGTAACTGCTATTGCCGTTGCGTTCTGCTTTTCTGGCGCGGCGACATTCGGGGCAACGCTTCGGATCATTGGTGTAGCCTTTTGATAGGAAAAATTCCTGATCTTCAACGCTGAAAGTAAAGGTATTGCCGCAGTCAGAACATTGGATGGACTTGTCTTCTAAGCTCATTGGATGACCTCCTTTTTATATATTAGTTAGAGTTAAGGTCATTCAATACTTGAGCAGACTCTGTGATTAGCTTCCGTGAAGCTTGATATAAACTAAACTATAACTTGAACACAATATATCATAGAAAGCACAGCAATGCAATCTGCTAATACTTTGCCTCCTGCTTACAGTAAAAGTCGCAGCTTTCATCTATGCTGTTATCATTAAACCCACCTGCTGATAACGTGTGTTGCAGTGACTTTGAAACTGGCATATATACTTTTGCCGATTTCCAGACCTAAATCACTGGCTGAGCTTCTTGTTACCAAACCAAGTAATGGAAAACCACAGTTAACCTCCAGTCTCATTAACGGTCCTACTGGTGTTAGTCTAGTGATTGTTCCTTGGAATGTATTTCTAGCGCTGGTTATATTACTGGAAAGAGAAAACGTTATATCTTCTGGTCGAATCATCACGTATACATCACCATGAGTTAATAATTTAGAAACAGCCTGGATGTGAATATTTCCGATGTCTATTGTTAGCAATATATCGTCGTTCTCAATTACTGTACCCGGTATCATATTCTCAATACCTACAAATTCTGCGACCTTTTGGCTCTTCGGCAAACTGAATATTTCAGTTGGACTACCTACCTGCATTAGCTTCCCATCCAGTAGCACCCCAATTCTGGCAGCCAACTGTTGTCCCTGTACCATATCGTGAGTAGACATTACGATTGCAACTTTTTTTTCTCTGATAACACTGAATATAACTTGCTCAATTTTTAATGTCGATATGGGATCGAGATTTGCTGTTGGCTCATCAAGAAAGAGTATCTCAGGCTCTGTTACCAAGGCGCGTGCTATAGCTATTCGTTGTGTCTCGCCACCCGAGAGTGACCTGGCATTTCTGACTATGTAGTCGCTCATACCTACAAGTTTAAGTGCATTGATAACCTTCAGTTTAATCATGTCGCTTTTTTCGTGTCTCCACTTCAATCCACAAGCGACATTTTCAAAAACATTCATGTTGAATACCACAGGTTTCTGCTGAACATAGGACATTCTACGGCGCGCTTCTAACCTTGCGTGTTTATTATAAGTAACATCATTCCCATCAAAACTGATTTTCCCCGATGTTGGCATTTCCAGTAAGTCGAGTACTCTTATTAATGTTGTTTTACCAGAACCCGTTGGTCCTATAAGGGCGAAAGTTTCACCTTTGTTTATCTCAATAGTTATTTCTTTTATGATAGAATGGCCTTCATATTCCTTAGCCAATTCAGAAGTCTTAAGTATAGTCACTGTTCTTTCCTATGCTGGATACGATTCAATAGTATATTTATCATCAGAGATAAAAATATGAGTATTATACCCAGTGCTATTGCCAATTCAAGTTCACCTTTGGAAGTTTCAAGTGAAATCGCTGTTGTAATTGTCCTTGTGAATCCTTTAATATTACCGCCAACCATCAGTTATAAACCCACCTCTGATATGGCTCGTCCGAAACCCATGATAAGTGCCGCTAGTATGGCAAAGCGTGCTTCTCTTACAACCAATACTGTTGCCTGGAAATTGTTGGCTCCTAAAGAAATCGCTGTCTCAGTAACAGATTTATCCACACCACTAAGAGCTGAAATAGTTAGTCCGGTTATCACAGGAGATACCAACAATACCTGTCCGATCACAATAGCAGCAGGGGTGAATAGAAGCTCCAGTTCTCCAAGTGGCCCCGCATTAGATATAAACACAAAGACAAAAAGACCAATCGCGACAGTAGGCACACTGTATAGTGTTTGCGTGATATTAATAAATAACCTTTTTCCATGAAAGTTGTTAAAATGAACTATACTTCCCAAGGGTAAGCAAATAATCGTAGCTATACTACAGGAGGTCACAGCAAAAAGCAGCGACCTCCTTGCTACTTGTATTACCTCCGTATCAAGAGCAACAATGAGCTGTAGGGCTCTGATAATCCCTTGCCATAGTTCTTCCAATATTATTTACCAATTAATATTTCTAGGCTGATGGCTCTTCACCAGCACAAGGGGTGAATAATTGCATCCCGTACTCTTTAACTCCGTATTTTCCAATTAGTTCTTGTATCTCAGATGAAGTAAGGTACGATACCATGTTGTTGGCCATTTCTGCTTTAACGTTGGAATTCTTTTCCGGATTACCTGCGATTACTGAATAAACGTTTAACAGTATGCTTCCTCTGTCCACAATAGGCACCAGTCCTGTTTCTCCTTTATAAGTAAGGTAAGTTCCCATATCAGTGAGAGTATACCCTTGTTTTTCGCTGGCCATTAGCAGTGTTGGTCCCATACCTCTGCCAGCTTCTATATACCAGGTTCCCGCCTGCTGTACAGCTTCATACTCATAACCAGCAGCTTTCCATATTGCTTTTTCTTTCGAGTGCGTGCCCGAGTCATCACCCCTGGAGATAAAGCTGCCGGTACCTGTCTCTAAAAGCTTTTGGAAGGCAGCCTCCGGTGTCATTCCTTTAATACCTGCCGGATCATCATCAGGCCCTACGATAAGAAAGTAATTATAGGCAAAAGGTACTCGTTCTATCCCGTATCCCTCACTTACGAATGTTTCTTCACGGGCTTTGGAATGAACTGTTATAACATCAACATCTCCCCTCATCCCGTATTCAAGGGCTATACCAGTGCCTGCGTACAAAACATCAACCTCAACACCATATTTCTCTTCAAACATTGGTTCCAGGTAACCCCAGAGCCCTGTATCGTACAGACTAGTCGTTGTGGCAACTTTAAGTCTTTCTTTGGGAGGTAACGGGTCATCACCGGATACTGTACCGCTGGTGCAACCAATAATACCTACAAGGCTTAGGATAACCATTAACGTTAATACACTGTAGACTATTCTCTTCAATTTGACCTCCATTTTCTAAACCTATTAGTCATTATCATTAGAACCGAGTTATCCCAAGCACTTCATAATACTACCTCCTTTCTAAACACGAGAGGTACAGGCGTTTCCGCCTTTACCTTATCGGCCAGTCTCCTTAATTTATAAAACCTTAGGAGAAAAGGCTCAGAGGTTCTCTATATTCACCCAAAGAAAGTGGTTGAACCTGTCTGTGTTGTTTCGTATCCGCCAACCTGGTTTACAATATTTTTGAATTCGCTACTAGTTATTATTTCTATGAACGTAGCGAAATTTTTACTGTCATAGTTTTCTTTTGGGATAACCAAGTCATAACGTTCCCGGAATAATGGCAGGAAGTCTAGTCCATAGCTTTTAACAACTGCCTGAATGCCCAAACCCACGTCTGCCTTTCTATTATTGATAGCTAATGCAATCGAAAGATGCGTATCCAGTTCATTATCGTAACCTTTTACTTCAAACGGAAGAATGCCCATTTTCCTTAGATTAAGATCCAGAAGGACCCGGGTTCCGGATCCTCTCTGGCGGTTAATGAACTTTATGTCTTTCCTTCGCAAATCAGCAAGTCCTTTAATATGCTTTGGGTTTCCAGCTTCAAACATAAGGCCTTGTATACGATATGCAAGGTGAACTATAGCTAATTTTCGACCTGGTAGTATTCTTTTTATATAAGGATAGTTATACTCACCTGTTTCTTCGTCCAGAAGGTGAATACCCGCCAGATGAGCGCGCTCTTCTTGTAGTGCTATGAGCCCCCCTAGGCTACCAGCATGTGTCACTTTAATTTCAACGTCCGGGCTTTTCTCACGAAATAGACTCATCAGGAGATCTAAAGCCAGATCATGACTACCGACAATGGATATCTTATTACGGCTTCTGGCGCTACGTTTTACATCTTTATTATCGGCTTTTGCGGAATCTATTCTCTCTTCGCGCCAGCGGCTAATGTGTAGATGAAAAGCAGCTTCAACCTCCTCAGGGCTGTAACTCATACTAAGAAGCTTTAAAATATCACTATTTACGGTATCTAAGAGACGTTTTTGACGAAATACTACTATAGACGGATCAGTTGATTTGGCAGCTACAAGAGTACCTCCACCACGCCGACTGATAATTACCTGTTCTTTCTCAAGTTCTAGATAGGCTTTAACTACGGTATTTTGGTTTATATTTAAACAATGGGCGAGTTGTCTGATTGCAGGTAAACGATCCCCTTGTTTTAGCTTACCGGAAGCAATGAACTCCCTAACCTGCTCCTCTATTTGTTTATACAGAGGCATGGTGGAATACTGGTCAATCTTAACGTCCATTTAATTATTATCCAATTGATATATTAGCACTAGTGCAAATATATCAATTCAATCGTTGGAAAGTCAAAATTATATTCATAAATTGAATTTATCATCGTCTTTATAGTCAACAGATAAAGTAATTAAATTACAATATTTTTAATACCTTTACTATAATTTACTAATAAATTGTATAGTTCTTACTTGCTATAATTTCTGCCAGACAATGTTTAACAATTTCTCAAAAGACTGCGTCATCACTAGACAATTGTTCAGCACAATGATAATCTAGCGAGATGTCAAAGAATCCCAACTCAGAGCAAAATAGTGATTTGCAAAGCCACCGTGTATCTACCAGTGATGATTTTGAAGTCTCAACTTATTTAGAGATTGCCAAAGAGTTACAGGGGGAACAAACCATAACTGAAAGTCAGCCACTATCTCTGGCAGAACGTGAAACCATAGTAGTATTCGACTTCGGCTCACAATATAGTATGCTCATCGCAAGACGAATACGAGAATGTCATGTATATTGTGAAATTGTACCTTATAATGCATCGTGGGAATCAATTAAATCTCTAAATCCTAGAGGTTTTGTTCTTTCCGGAGGACCCGCAAGTGTTTATTCCCCCGGTGCACCTTTGCCCTCGGCATATATATATGAGCAACATCTCCCCATACTGGGTATCTGTTATGGTATGCAGGTTATTACACATCAATTAGGAGGGCAGGTATCACCCGGAAAACGAAATGAATATGGCCAGGCTATATTAGACATTAGTGATACTGAAAATCTTCTGTTTGAAGGACTCTCCGATTCTTTACCGGTTTGGATGAGCCATGGTGACCATGTGGCGGACATTCCGCCAGGATTTAAAGCTTTGGCCTATACTGAGAATTCTCCTGTAGCTGTCATGGGTAATGGAGCAAATATATATGGACTCCAGTTTCACCCTGAAGTTGTTCATACCCCACAAGGGAAGGAAATTTTTCAGAATTTTGTTCATCGTATATGTCTATGTAAAGGTAATTGGACAACTGCTAGATTTAAAACGGAAAGTGTAGCTAAAATTAAAGACCAGGTTGGAGATGGTAAAGTTATCTGCGCTCTTTCTGGTGGAGTTGATTCGGCAGTAACTGCAACCCTTATCCATCTTGCTGTGGGAGATAATCTGACTTGTTTTTTTATTAATAATGGATTATTACGTCGTGAAGAGGCAGAGAGAATACTCCGGACATTTCAACGTAACCTTAAATTAAATATCGTTTATGTGGATGCCAGTGACAGGTTCTTAGAAAGACTACGTGGTGTAACAAATCCTGAAACGAAACGAAAATTAATAGGGGCTGAATTTATTAATATCTTTGAAGAAGAGGCTCTCAAACTGGGACAGGTTGAATTCCTTGCTCAAGGCACTCTCTACCCGGATGTAATCGAAAGTGCAACATTGGATACTAAGGCAGCAGCAAAAATAAAAAGCCATCACAATGTTGGTGGACTACCAGCTAAGATGAAACTACGACTTGTTGAACCGTTACGATATTTATTTAAAGATGAGGTTCGTAAATTAGGTTCTGCCTTAAGTATGCCTGATGATATGCTTTGGAGACAACCATTTCCAGGGCCAGGTTTGGCTATTAGAATCATTGGAGAAGTAACTAAAGAAAAGTTGGAAATACTTCGTAGTGCTGACTGGATTGTCATGGACGAGATTAAAAAGGCAAGACTATATAGTCAGATATGGCAAATTTTTGCTGTTCTAACTGATTTAAAGAGCGTGGGCGTTATGGGTGATTACCGCACATATAGCTATTTAGTAGCAATCAGAGCGGTTAAAAGCGATGATGCAATGACAGCTGATTGGGTACGTTTACCATATGATCTCTTGGCTCGAATGTCAGATCGTATAGTCAATGAAGTACCTAATGTTAACCGTGTTGTATATGACATCACCAGCAAACCGCCAGCTACTATAGAGTGGGAGTAGTTCTTACCAATGAATAATAGTATTGTGCGAGGATGAAATCATCTAAAAGTCTAAAAGTATTGGTTATCGGTAGTGGGGCTAGAGAACATGCTTTGGTATGGAAAATAACACAAAGCCCCCGCGTTAATAAAATCTTTGTTGCACCTGGAAACGGTGGTACTGCAACCCTAGCTGAAAATCTGGATGTTCAACCTACTGATATAGAATTATTAGCGAAAATAGCCAAAGAAAAAGAGATTGATCTGGTTGTTGTTGGCCCAGAGCTGCCCCTTTCTCTAGGCATAGTTGATTATTTCAATAGCCTGGGTATATGTACTTTTGGACCAACGAGGGCAGCCGCCCAGATTGAATCAAGTAAGACTTTTGCCAGAGATTTAATGATACAAAATGAAATTCCCTGTCCCCAAGGAATTTCTTTTTCTTCCTATGATGAAGCCAATCTCTATCTCTTAGAACAAAAACCCCCTTTTGTTATTAAGGCCGATGGATTAGCTGCCGGAAAGGGTATTATTATTACAGACTCTCTGACAGAAGCAAGAAAAGCCCTGGAAGATTTTATGAAGCTAAAGACTTTAGGTAATGCCGGGGAAAGAGTTATTATCGATAACTATGTTACCGGTAAAGAGGTAAGCTTGCTGGCTTTTACCGATGGTGAATCAATCTCAGTAATGGTTCCAGCTTGTGATTATAAGAAGGTCTGGGATGGAGACAGAGGCCCGAATACTGGTGGCATGGGGAGTTATAGCCCACCTTCTTTTTTCACCAACCGTCTGCTAGAAAAGGCCTCTAAGACGATTTTAATACCCATAATAAATGCTATGGCTAAAAAAGGCATAGTCTACAAAGGGGTATTATATGCAGGTTTGATGGTCACAGAAGAAGGAGAGCTATCTGTGTTAGAATTTAATTGCAGATTTGGAGACCCGGAGACACAGGTAATTCTTCCCCTTCTTAATACTGATCTGATAGAAATATGTATGGCAATAGTTCAGGGAAGGCTCGATGAAATTAAAATTGAATGGTTAAGTAATAGTTGCGTGGGAACAGTTATGACATCAGCAGGTTACCCTGGCAGCTATGAGAAAGGGTTTCCAATATCCGGTCTGGATAAAGTCGAAAAAGATACTTTAATCTTTCATGCTGGCACAGCAATTAACGATCAGGGAATAATATCTTCGAACGGCGGGCGTGTGCTTACTGTAGTATGTACAGGCAGAGATGTTGCTGAAGCAAGAGCCAAGGTTTATTACAATCTGAAGAAAATAGACTATAGGAATTGTTATTATCGCAGTGATATTGCTCTAAGAGAGGTGAGTTAATATGGTAAAAATAGGTGTCGTCATGGGGAGTAAAAGTGATACTAGTATGGTACAACCAACATTAGATACACTGGATCGACTGGGTATCAATTATGAGCTTTCTGTAATATCCGCACATCGTAGTCCTGAAAAGCTGAGAACTTATGGGCTTGAAGCTGAAATGAAAGGGTTTGAACTTATAATTGCTGCTGCTGGTGGTGCTGCCCATTTACCAGGCGTTCTGGCCAGTTGGACGAGCTTACCAGTAATAGGCATACCTGTTCCCGGGGGTGAACTGAAAGGAATAGATGCATTGTTATCTATCGTACAGATGCCTGGAGGTGTTCCTGTTGCATGTGTTGGTATAGGAAAAGGAGGAGCAGTAAATGCTGCCTTGTTGGCTGCTCAGATTTTAGGTATAAAATACGATGATATTAATAAGGCCTACAAGAAATATAAAATGGAACTGGTGAAGAAATAAAAATGATCGAACGGTACTCAAGAGCCCAGATGAAACGAGTCTGGGACGAGAAAAGCAAATTTGATAAATGGTTACAGGTTGAAATAGCCGCCTGCGAAGCATGGACAGAATTAGGTGAAATACCTGAAGACGATATGCTTAAGATAAAATCAGCTAGCTATAATTTGGATAGAATAAATGAAATCCTTACTATTACCCATCATGATATGACAGCCTTTCTTAAATCGGTTTCTGAGAGTTTAGGTGAAGAATCACGCTTTATTCATCTGGGACTTACATCTTCCGATGTTATGGATACCGCATTAGGACTTCAATTAAAAGAAGCCTCTACAATTATCGAACAGGACATAATAGAATTCATCTCTGTCCTGGAGCATCAAGCCATAGCTCATAAATATACTCTGATGATGGGACGTACACATGGCGTACATGCTGAACCAACTACTTTTGGGTTAAAACTAGCTCTATGGGTAGAAGAAATGAAGCGAAATGCGCAAAGATTTACAAAAGCAAAAGAAACCATCTCTGTGGGAAAAATATCTGGGGCTGTGGGGACTTATGCCACTGTACCGCCGGATATTGAGAGAATTGCATGTACCAGATTAGGAATCTCTGCTGATTCAATTTCAAACCAGGTAATTCAACGTGATCGCCATGCTGAATTTATAAGCACTATAGCAATAATGGGAGGATCCCTGGAAAAAATAGCCACAGAGATTAGAAGTCTTCAGAGAACAGAAATATTAGAACTTGAAGAGCCTTTTCAAAAAGGGCAAACCGGGTCTTCAGCTATGCCGCACAAAAAAAATCCAGAACTATGTGAAAGAATATGTGGACTGGCCAGGTTATTGAGAGGATATGCAATAACTTCCCTGGAAAATATCGCACTCTGGCATGAACGCGATATCAGCCATTCTTCTACAGAACGGGTTATTTTACCGGATGCCTGTCTAATCATTGATTATGCATTAGCAATATTAACTTCAGTAATTAAAGATCTAAAAGTTAACACCGACAATATGCTGCGTAATCTTGAAATTACCCATGGATTGATATTTTCTCAAAAGGTATTGATTGCCCTGATAAATGCAGGGTTAAAACGGGAAGAAGCTTACAGAATTGTACAGGACAATGCCATGAAAGTTTGGCAGGATGGAAAGGAATTCAGCATCCTGTTAAAAGAGGATAATCGAGTCACTACTATATTAAATGAAAAAAGTATTGATGCTGTTTTCGATTATAATTTTTACATGAAGCATGTTGATACTGTTTTTCAGAGGCTGGGATTGTCTGAATTGAAAGGCATGCCGACACAAGTGGAAAAGCTGGCTCCACATTCTTCTTAGGAGGTTTAGAATGTCTGTTCTATTGAAAAGTGACTTACCATTCCCTTTGTACCGCCAGGGTAAAGTAAGAGATGTCTATACCCTTAACGATAAACTGCTTATAGTTTGTACAGATCGTATTTCTGCTTTCGATTTAGTATTGCCTTGTGGGATCCCTGAAAAAGGTAAGGTACTCAATCAGATATCCTCTTTCTGGTTTGATAAAACAACCTTTATTATACCTAACCACGTTATAGAAACAATTGATTCCCTTGATACAATCTCTTCTTATTCGACCAGCGAACTACCTGATTATGTCGTAGGACGCTCTATGATTGTAGCTAACGCCACCAGTATACCGGTGGAGTGTGTTGTTCGAGGTTACCTGTCTGGTTCAGCCTGGGCGGAATACAGTAAAAAGGGCACGGTAAATAATATGAAAATGCCTGCCGGAATGAGAGAAAGCGAAATGCTTCCAGAACCACTATTCACTCCTACTACCAAGGAAGATGAAGGTCATGATCTGCCCTGGACGGATGAGGATATTTATAAACTTGAGCCAATAATAAAGGGAACAGGTTGGAGCGCCTTGAATCTTATGAAAGAGTTGGAGAAGAAGAGTTTACAGTTATATAGTTTTGCCAGGGACTTTGCAAAGTCTAAAAATATAATAATAGCTGATACAAAATTTGAATTCGGTTTTGTAAACAATAAGCTGGTGCTTATCGATGAGGCACTGACACCTGATTCAAGTAGATTCTGGTCCGTTGAACAATACGAGGTTGGACATTCGCAGCCCAGCTTTGATAAACAACTGGTTAGGGACTGGCTTACTGCTTCCGGATGGAATAAAGAACCACCGGCGCCTATATTAACAACAGACGTAATTGAAGCTACATCACAGAAGTATAAAGAGATTTACCAGCTTATTACCGGTAGAAAGTTAAATAATAGTGTTTATTAAAAGATTATCAAAGGTATAGATATGCCAAGTTGGATTCAGATATTTAGCACTTTTATCCCAATACTAACTCTACTAGCTTTACCTTTACTAATCAAAAAGTTAAAGAAAAACACTACTAGTAAAGTCGATGAGTTTTACCAACATCTTCAAGGTATTGGAATAAAAGCTTATATTACAAATTTAGAGAAAGATGATGATACTGGTAAAGTAGGACTGGGTGGTAGATTTACATCTCAGAAATCCGAAGGTCTTATTGAGCTGAGGAACTTAAACAGCGGTTTCATTAATATCGTAGCGGACTCCACTCAATATGGAGTGAATTACTATCTTGATTACCTGGTCAAAATTCCAAACCTATTATGGAGCTCTCCACATCGAAAGATCAAGCTGGTTAGAAAAAAAACCTCTATACTAACAGGTAAGACTATAGATCTAGAATGGAAGGGGAATGTTTCAATTACACAGATACTTAATTCCGATTATCGTATTAAAGATAAATTATTTCAAGGTGGATTTGATACTATGAAAGGGAATATCTGGATTTATCCGGAACCTAAACATGGCTATTATAGAATACGAAGTACGTACTTTCTCCCGACACGTCTAATATTTGATGCAATAGACATTATTGCCAAACATATTAAATCGTTTAATTATTAATACTACAGGCTTCTGATATTTTAGACTATTTACCTATATGGGCTCTTACAGCAATTCGCAATATCTGACTTATTTTCTATTTATGAGGAGGGGCCTTATGTCGCTAAAACCTTAAGCATTTTCAGCAGTTTCGTATCCAGCTTCTTACTCTTCTTCCACGTATCCTCAAGAGAAGTGAAAGTTGTTTGTCCATTATGTTCTCCCACCATATAGCCCGACTGACTATTTACCAGGGCTTCTACAGCGGAAACACCAAGCTTGCTTGCAAGG
>Ga0272441_10002781_pt1 | contig 34813 bp, 25 predicted proteins | sample SSMProp6N_FD_193582 | JGI IMG/M metagenome (GOLD analysis project Ga0272441, IMG submission 193582) | Marine sediment archaeal communities from Little Sippewissett salt marsh, Falmouth, MA, United States - SSM-Prop-6N | ecosystem: Environmental > Aquatic > Marine > Wetlands > Sediment ... | reverse complement strand
TCATGGGCCCGTTCGATCCGCTGTTCCGCGTTCGACCATTCTTCAAAAAATGCGTAGTTATCCATCTGCACTCAAGAACCTAAGTTAATCTGTAGTTTCATTGTTCTTATCGACATCAAATTGCCAATAACTGAGCAACTCCGCCTGGATATCACAAAAACGCCCCTGGTAAAACTGGTACGCCGTTTGGATCATATAAATAATTATACCCGGATGGTTATTCGGACCTATTTATGCGCCGGGCCTTTTGATGGTTGACATACTTTACTAATTTTCGAGAATAAATGATCTTAGTAAGCATCCTGATCAAAAGATGACCACTTACGAATAAGCTTATGAACTATTGTTATCTATTGTTTCGTAAAGGCTGGCAGAAAATCAAACTCGCCTCTTATCGGCTTATCGTCGCCCAGGCCGGCAAGCTGGAATCTGCCTATACCTCCCTGACTGACGACCAGCTCGACCAAAAAACCACCGATCTCTACAGCCGCTCCCAGGCCCTCAAAAACATAAAGCCGCTCCTGCCGGACGCCCTGGCCTTGGGACGCGAACTTTCCCGCCGGAAATTAGCAATGCGCCATTATGATGTGCAGTTGATGGGCGCCCTGGCCCTCTATGAAGGGAATATCGCCGAGATGGATACCGGCGAAGGAAAAACCCTTATGGCACCTCTGGCAGCCTTTATTCATCGCTTAGGCGGACACAACCATTGTGTTCACATCGTTACCGCCAACGAATACCTCGCCGCCCGCGATGCCCAATGGATGGCCCCTCTCATCCAGGCTCTGCAAATGTCGGTGGGCCTGATTGTTCCGGGCCAAAATCCCGCTCAACGGGCCCAGGCCTATCAAAATGACGTCGTTTATGCCACCGCCAAGGATATCGTCTTTGACAGCCTCCGTGAGCCGATCCGCCGTAAAAAAACCAGCTCCGTTGACGCCATTCTCAGACCTCAGATAGAACTCAGGCTGGATCCGAAATACGATTTCGCCATCGTCGATGAAGTGGACAGCGTCCTGATCGATCAGGCCCGCAGTCCCCTCAGCATCGGCACCGAAAGCAATGTCTCGGCTCAACAGGAACTATACCGCAGGGCCCACGAAGCCGCCGGCCAACTCATCCGGGGCACCCATTATCGATTATTACATGATGATCGCAAAGTGGAGATGAAAGATGAAGGCGTTGCCGAAGCCCGCCGCCGGGCCGGTTCCGCCCTGCAACTGCTCCCGCCCGGGCATAAATGGCAACGCTATGTAACCTGCGCCCTGGCCGCCCGACACATATATAAACGCGATCAGCAATATGTCGTTCGCGAGGGCAGGATTGTCCTTATCGATGAGTCAACCGGGCGTCTGCTCCCCGGCCGACAGTTGCCCGACGGCATCCATCAGGCCCTGGAAGTACAAAATGGCCTGGCCCCCTCACTCGAGCTGCGCGGCAGCTATATGACTACTTTTCAGACTTTCTTCCGTAAATACCAAAAAACCGCCGGTATGACCGGAACCGCTTCCATGGCCTGGCTGGAATTTTTGCATGTTTACAATCTGACCGTACTGCCTATTCCTTCCAACAAACCCTCCCAAAGAAAATTACACCCGGACCGCATCTACCGAAACCTCAAAAGTAAATACCGGGCTCTGGTTGAGGTAATTTCTTCCACGCACGCCACCGGTCGCCCCTTGTTGATCGGAACCGGTTCCGTCCAAATCTCCGAACACCTAAGCAGCCTCTTGACCGACCAGGACTTATCGCACGAGGTACTCAACGCCAAAAATCATGCCCGCGAGGCCGAGATCATCGCCCAGGCCGGCCACGAAGGCCGTATCACCATCATTACTAATATGGCCGGCCGCGGTGTTGACATTAAACTCGCCCCCGGCATCGCCGAGAAAGGTGGCATGCATCTTATCAGCACGGATCGGCTGGCCTTTAGACGCCTGGACCTGCAGCTCACCGGCCGTGTCGGCCGCCAGGGGGACCCCGCCGACTGTAACTTCTTCTTGTCCCTGCGCGATGATCTTATGCGTTACGCTTCCCGCAAAAAAATATGCCGCCTGCGCATGAAAACCCGCGCGCATAGGTACCAGCCCATAAATCTGCCCGCGGCCCCGCGCCTCTTCGCAAAGGTGCAAAAACATCTCAATAAAATCACCGCCCGCCAACGACAGGGCGTATTTCGCAGCGAAAAACAAAAAGAAAAACTCAAAGAACAGGGACTCTGGGAAGACTGGATGGATATCAGATAGGCTAAGCAACTCGAATAACGAAATAATACCGAACGAATCATTACCAGGGATAAACATAAAGGCCACCCCTAAAAATAGCCGGTGGGATGGGCTTACTAATCTGCGAAGCAGCGCTTCGCTGCGAAGTACGAGTTAGCCTCTGCGGCTGTTTTTAATCACTGGTACTGTTGTCTTAGTTATTATCAGCAGGAGTATGAAGATGATTGTTATTGTTCCCGTTTGTCTTGGAGACATGCTCCTCGTGTAGCTTCAAGCTATCGACATCACCAACATATTCGGGAACCGCTTCTTTGATAAGTTCTACAATCCGACTATGGTTGTCTTTTTGATCTGCGACCTGTAGTAATTTTACGATTACCGCATCGAGTGCCGCTTCATTGGTGGGCACATTCTGCCAGATATGAATCTTGGGATGACGGGTCGTCTGCATATCCTCACCGTCCATCGCCAGCTCTTCAAAGAGCTTTTCTCCCGGACGCATACCACTGAATTTTATCTCGATATCCTCTTCCGGCTTAAAGCCGCTCAGGGTAATCAGGTTACGCGCCAAATCCAGAATCTTGACCGGCTCACCCATATCCAGCACAAATACCTCACCACCCCGCCCCATCGCGGCGGCCTGCAGCACCAACTGCGAAGCCTCGGGGATTGTCATAAAATAACGTTGCATTTCCGGATGGGTAACCGTCACCGGCCCGCCCTCGGCGATCTGCTTTTTAAAGATCGGGATCACACTGCCGTTACTGCCCAGCACATTACCAAAGCGCACTGTTACATAGGAAGTCTTACTGTGATTGTTCAGCCCCTGAATGGACATCTCCGCCATCCGCTTGCTCGATCCCATGATGCTGGTGGGATTAACCGCCTTATCGGTGGAAATCATGACAAACCGCTTCACCCCGAATTTGTCCGCCGCCCGGGCCATATTCCTAGTGCCCACCACATTATTCTTGATGGCCTCTCCGGGATTGATCTCCATCAGCGGTACATGTTTATGGGCCGCCGCATGAATCACCACATCCGGATGGTACATATCAAAGAGCACATCCACTCTTTGCTCATCGGTAATATCACAGATATGGGCTTTGATATCTATCTGGCCGAATGTATCCCCTAGTTCTCTTTCGATAAAGAACAATTCATTTTCCGCCTGCTCGATTAGCAGCAGCATTCGGGGCTTGAAATGGCCTACCTGTCGGCACATCTCCGAGCCGATGGAACCACCCGCCCCCGTAATCAAAACCACCTTGTCCTGGATAAACTCACTTATCAGTTCCATATCCAGCGTCACCGGGTCTCGCCCTAAAAGGTCGTTGATATCAACCTCGCGAATCTGGGAGACACTGACTTTGCCCGAGGCAATAGCCACCAGATCCGGAACCGTACTGAAACGCAGATTGGTACCCTGGCAATGTTCTATCACTCGACGCAGTTGCTTATGGGTTGCCGACGGCATGGCAATGACTATTTCATCAATGTTTCGTTCCTGGGCGATTGTTTTAATTTCTTCGGTCGAGCCCAGAACCGCCACCCCGTGTATTCGCACCCCATGTTTGCGAACATCGTCATCGATAAAGCCCACCACATCATAACGCCAGACCGGCATACGCTGGATCTCCCGCAGCAGAACCTCACCGGCATTGCCCGCCCCGACAATTAATAGCCTGCTCAGCCGCCCCCCGGATATGGTCTGGGTCTCCTCATAATAAAGTCTGATGGCCAGCCGCGCTCCACAGATCACCACTATCGTCGCGGCCCAGTCGATCAGCATGACCGCCACCGGAATATTGGACAAATCAAGACTTATCATTATGTTTCTGGTAGTTGAGAAATAGCTCCCCAGATACCAGCCGACCACTATGATCACCGTACTAAGATGCGACGCCTTGATTATACTGAGAAGGTCTGAAATGCTTGCGTACCGCCACCAACCCTGGTACTGCCGGAAAAAACCGAACACAATCAGCTTGATTGCCATAGTCAGCAACAGCCATTTGAAATAGCGACCCGGAAACCAATCTCTGACCTCCATGTCGCTCACTACGGTAAAGGATAAAAACAGCGATATGGCAAAAAAGACCATATGTGCCAACACAATCTTTATCTGCCGGGATAAGCTCCCCCCCCGCCCAGAATCTGAGGCTGTTGTATTTAAGCTATCGGTACTGTCATCCATATCGAGAATTATCGGCCGAAAATACTGTTCACTTTACGTTACTTCCTTCTCCACAAATACTTGCATCCATTATCGGCTCTCTGCTGAATTCCCTCTGGCCCCATCAGATTGCCCACCATTTAGAAAAAGCGCCCAAAAAGATGATATTTATTATACTCCCAAAGTGACAAATTTGTTTAGCAAATTAATCCTGATTTTTACAAATTACCGTTTCGTACTATTGACCCATTGGCAGGTTGGATCTCTATATTCTTACAATATATTATTGCAATCTGCCTTTTTTTTGCCCTAATGTATTGTTATAAAAGGACTTTTGAAACTAAACGCCGAAAGCCCCCGATTGGACCATCCATTTCGCCATCCTCAAACACCCCTATCTGGACCTGATAATCTCCGGTCGCAAACGCCTCGAGTTTCGGCTCCCCCGCGTCGCCTGTCCGCCTTTTAAAAAAATACCTGCCCGCCAAAAAGTCCTGTTGAAAGAATCGGCCGGTCCGGTTAGGGCCCACGCTGTGGTGGCCAAAGTTTTTTTCCAGGACAATCTTACCCCCGCCCGGATAGATGAGATTTATCGGAGCTATAACGATCAAATTTTGGCCTAAGACGACTTTTGGCTTAAAAGTCGCAACTGCCACTACTGCTCCCTGATCTGGCTCGAAAAACATAACCCCCTGCTCCCCTTATCGACTCCGCACCAAAGGTTTACAGGCCTGGCAAATACTCGAATCCCAGCAGCTTAACGAACTGAAAGCCAAATAATAGCTCTTTACCTACCTGTGCACCCGAATAAGTTTCATCACAGTCAAATACCATCCAGCCAGTACCAGGCGAATTCCTGCAGGTCTTCCGGATCGACGATATTGTTGCTGATAATATCAGCTCCCTCACACCATTCATTCTCAACGCCGCAGCTTTCCAGCCAATATAGGGCAAACTTACCAAAGTCTTCCAAATCCACCCGCCCGTTACCATCCAGGTCCGCCGGATGGCCGCAGATATCATACTCTGAAAGATCACTTTCGCTAAAGTTACTCCCCAGTCCCTGCCCTTGCGAAAGACCCGCTAATCCGTCCTGGGCCTCGATCCCCAGCCACGTCATGCGGACCTTACCGGTAAAGAACACCTCGATCTGAAAATTGTTAGAGTTACCCGCTTGATACTCCGGCACATTTTCAAAGGTTATCACCACACTGTGATTTAGTATCTGACCTGAAACCCTCCCCTGCCCTTCCGGATCCAAATCATCAAACAGCGCCGCTATCCGCGGCAGTTCAAAATGCTCGCTCAGGCTTTCCTGATACTGTAAATCGCCCGATTGGAAGGTAACATAACCGTTACTCCCCAAGTACAGTTTGTCATAACTTGACCCCATAAAGGCAATCACATCGTCTCCCAGTTCAATCGTAACGTAGTCATCATCATTTAAATTAATAACAGTCGCCCCACAGGGATCCACCGGAAATTCCGTCACTTCCTGCCGACACACCCGATAGCCGCTGTTCGAGGCCTCGGGAATAAAGGTTAGCATCGTATTGGACAAATCGTTATCGTTATTCGCGAACAGCTCCGTAAAGTAATCCTGTCCTCTTATGTTCAGGGTTACAGTTCGTGTTTTTGCAACTCCGGTCGTATTATTCACAAACGTTATATCCGCGGAATATTCTCCTGCTTCCAGATATTGTGTTCTTTCGGAATTGATGGAAACTTCCACCACCGTTGCCTGGCAGGGATCCAGTCCTCCCGCCCCGGGATAAACCACCAGCCAGTTACACGGATCACACGGATCGCTATAGTCTATCGAAAAACTTAACTCCGACTCGCCGGTATTGCTCAAGGTGTACTGTTCAAAAGCCGGACTAAAATCTCCCCCCGCCCTGCCGTTAAATTCATAATCCGTATCCGGCACAATCTTCAGCGGATCAGCCGTCACCGTCAGCGTCACCGGCACCACCACCGCTGCCGTGTTCACATCATTGGAAAGCACCGTTATTTCCGCCTCATACTCCCCCGCAGTCAGATTCGTGGCATCGAATTTCACTATTACGTCACAGGCATCATCCGGACTTACAAATCCCGTCGCGGGTGTAAATTCAATCCAGTCACAGCTTCCTGCAAAACGTAGCCGCTGCGCCGGATCACCGAAAAGATTCAACTCGTAGTAACACCAGCGTATCGCCGGTCCGTCGATATCCCAGAGATTATCTTCCTTGCTGTCCTGATTAGCCCGCCCCATCTCCGGCATATTCTCTCCCAACACCGCGTCCCAGAACTGTCGATTAAAACGCTGACTGGGACCATCCGTGCTATCCTCCATCCCCCATCCAAACCGGGCATTCATCACTACCGCAAAGGCTCCGTGTTCCACCGCCATGCTCTCTTCCGCGAAACAATCGGTAGAGTCAAACCAGCCTGAGTTGCACCCCTGAGAGTATGCGAAGAAATAATCCGTATTGGTCAATGACTCCAGGTCTTCGGTAGTCAGCTTCATACAATCAGTTTGGCCTGCGTGACCCAAATGATTGAACAGGTGCACCCCCCCGTTCATCAGATTCATCAGAGTACTCTTGGACCAACTGCCTTCAATATCATAGAGCGGCCAGCAATAAACATCCCCCTCCAGACAACCTGTCGTCAGAAAGTCTATTAAACCCGTCTGGGGGTGGTTTTCAAATCCATAGGTGAAATAACCGTCATAGTCACCCCCCAGCCGTATTTGTTCCATGGAATTATAGGCAAAATTCGAAACTCCCCCAAAGCCCAGATACTCACCCAGCATGGCTATTCGATGCAGATAACTGTTTTGCGTTGCCCCGTAGGTAAGAGTTTTTTTTATAAAGTTCGTCAGTTCTTCCTCATCTTCCACCGGCGCCCTGCCTATATATATCTCCGCCTGCAAATCTACGTCTTCGCCGCCGAGTCCATCGTTTGGCTCACCATAAAGACCGTTCGCGTTATAATCAAAGCTGCACTCCGCCGGGTCCACACACCCGTAATACATATCCACCGGCATCGTATCTTCATCACCGCCCTCAAAGGCCTTCACCCAGAACATCCGCGCCGGCACAATACTGTTGACCCCGCCCAGCAGCACATATTCCGTACCCCAGTTTTGATACGCATCGATCAGAAAATTGCGTATCCGGGTTTGATCATCTGTTCCTCCGTCCGGCCGACTCCCGTCATACGTAGCGTAAATCCACTCCGTCGTTACAATGGTCGCACTCATCCCCCTCGTCAGCTTGGCATCCCGCAAGGCCTGAAAATTCCAGGGCCCCTGCGCATCCGCCAGAGCCGCACTGGTAATGATCACATATTGATATGCCCCCCCGGATAGCGCCGCTAATGATTGCCCCTGTCCGGCTAATGACTCGGCCGCTTCGTTATATGTATCCAGACTCTCCGGATTATCCGTGCTAACCAGTATTTCCTTTTTTAACCTGCCGCTGCTCTTTAAGACACTCTTACCGCTGCAATCTTCCAATTCAATCTCCAGCCGCATACGCCTCGAGTATGTAACTTTTCCCGTAGCCGGAACATATTCCACCGGGAACAGATTCATCGTAAAGAACTGGTAACCCCGCTTGGACTGGGTACGTCCCCTTTTGTGCCCCCGGCCAGGCCAGGGCGTTTTTTGCTTATATATAGCCGGGTTGGGCTTGACAGGCCTGAACCGCCCTCTATTGCTCAAGGGAACCGGTTTCTGGCCCGGAGCCAAATTGTACGCTCCCTTCAATTCCCTACTGTCCAGTCGAACCACCCGTGTACCAGCCACCTTTTTACCGAACGGCACCAGCACCTTAACCGGTCGCACCGGTACAACCGGCGCACCGGCGCGTTGATACGATTCCAGACCAGCGATTTTTATCTGATCATAACCCCCGCCGCCCTGCCGGCCTATCGCCGGTTCACCAAACTCGTATTCCAACACCATCAGGTTTGAATCTGTCTCGCTGACCGCCACCTCTCCTTGACTCTCCGTACTGCTTGCAACCTCCCGGCTTTCGAAACTGAATTGTAGATCCGCATCCCCCGTATTACCTATCGTTAGTATCTCATTGGTCATTTGCCCTTCTGCCAACGCAAGCTCAAACGACTCGGGCGTAACCCATATCTTGCCCGAAGTAAATATTCGCAGGAGAACTGCTCGCCTTTGTACTTCCGAGCTGAATAGGTCCGTGAATATAAGCGCACAGGGATCATGGTAATTACCTTCCGGCAGAAAATAAGCACAGGGGTCCGGCTCCACCGTTACATTTATAGATGCCCCTGCGGCCAAGGTCCCGTTTGCGGGATACACCGCCAGCCAATTCACTCCCACCTCCGCCGTCCAATCGATACTTTCCTCCGTATGCGTATTGGTCAACTGATACACCGCCTCCGCCGGCTCAAAGGGCCCTCCGGGATGCCCCGCAAACTCCACCTCTTCAACGGGAATAATTTCCAGATAATCACCCCACAACTGCCCCCCCCCGATCTGCAGTCCCAGGACCACCGCCAGGAAAATTGCAACGCTCACCCGGCAGAGGCCCGGAGTAATCCATCGCTGATTATAATAATTGCTGTGATATGAAATGATTTTCTTTCCTCGCTTTGTTTTTTTCAGAGATTGGGTATCTCTTATGGTTGACTTTCTGCCAGCCAAACGCCGCTGAATTCCAGTAAATCCATAAGACCCACGGTACTGTCACCGATAATGTCCGCCCCCTCGCACCATGCGTTGTTCACATTACAATCTACCAGCCAATACCCCGCCAGCACGGCAAAGTCTTCCAGGTTCACCCCTCCGCTTTTATCGAAATCTCCCCGTAAGGGACATATCTCATATGCCGACAGATCACTTTCCAGAAAACCTGCCGGTACCCCATCTCCCCCTGACAGACCCATAATCCCTTCCTGGGCCTCGATCTCCAGCCAGGTAATTCTGATCCTGCCGTTATAGAACATTTCAATCTGAAAACTGTTCGAGTTCACCTGATTATATTCCGGCACATTCTCAAAGGTCACCGCCACACTATTATCAAGCTGTTTCCAGGATACTTCTCCCCCCGCCCCGGGCGTCAGATCGTTAAACAGGCCTGATATACGCGGCAGATCAAAATGATCGGCCAGACTTTCCGTATAGCGTACATCACCCGATACAAAGGTAACATACCCGTTGCTGCCGATATAAAAAGTGCCGTAATTCTTACCGTAATAGCTAATCGTCTTTCCGGAAAGCCCCACCGGAAAATAATCATCATCCCGCAGCGCTATACTTGTGCCGCCCGCCGGGTCCACCGGAAACGCCGTCACCTCTTCTCGACACACATTGTATTTATCACATGATAAGCTGGGTACGAATGTCAGCGTCTGCTGCGAAACATCGTTATCATTATCATCAAACTGCTCGGTAAAGTAATCTGGTACAGTCACTGACAAGGTAACCCTGCGCGTTCTGGTCACCCCGCTTGTTGTGTTGGTAAATATCAGTTTTTTATGATATTCCCCCGGCTTCAGGTAACAGCTTACCTGCTCATCCACCCGCACTGTTATACTCGTAAAACCCAGAGGATTCAGCATGCCGTCACCAGGTTCCACTATCAGCCAGTCACAGGGATCGCAGGGATCGGATATGGACGCCTCCCATACCAGAGTTTCTTGTCCCTGGTTGCTCAGAATATAGTTCTTGCTGCCGGGGCTGAACGGCCCCTCTGCAGGACCGCTGAATACCGCATCGGTCGCAGGGATTACTATCATTGGATCGGCCGTCACCGTCAACGAAACCGGAATGACTACTTCCGGGGTATATACATCATTTGTAGTAACAACAATCTCTGCTTCGTAAATTCCAGGCGGCAGCCCCTCCGTATTGAACAACACTCCTACGTCACAGGCATCGCCGGGTACCACTATCGCCCCCTCCGCGGCAAATTCGATCCAACTGGCCTGCGTCCCTTCCAGGGCCTTGGATAGATTGAGCCTCCCCTGCGAAACGCACAAGCCTGACAACCCCGGCACCGGATCTACCGACTGCAGCAAAATATTTTTTACTTCCTGACACCCCAGATATGGATTGGCCGTCCACACCAGACCCGCTGCTCCGCTTACATGCGGTGCCGCCATAGATGTGCCGCTTAGATACTGATATTGATTATAAGGTGCACAGCTAAGGATACTGCTGCCCGGTGCCCCCAGATCAACCGACTGCGGACCATAATTGGAGAAGACAGATAATTCATCTTCATCATCTGTTGACAACACGGTTATAATATTATCGCAATCATAACTGGCGGGATAAAATGGGATCACATCATTATTGAGTCCATAGTCGTTACCCGCCGCCGCTACGAAAAGCACATCCGCTTGTTCTGCGGCTAAAATGGCATCCTTCAAAGATTGATTGTAGCTCCCCCCGCCCCAGGAGTTGTTCAGCACCTTAGCCCCCATCTGGACGGCATACTCGATCGCGGCAATCGCTCCTGCATCGCTGCCGTCTCCGTAACTGTCGAGAAATTTTAATGCCATCAATTGCACATCCCAGCATACTCCCGTCACCCCTATGCCGTTATTGCCCACTGCTCCCACCGTACCGGCCACATGGGTACCGTGTTCGTGGTCATCCATCGGATCGCCGTCATAGTTTATAAAATCGAATCCGTAAACGTCGTCAACAAAACCGTTCCCATCATCGTCAATACCATTGCCCGCTATCTCCCCGCTGTTACGCCACATGTTCCCCGCCAGATCCTCGTGTTCATAGTCCACCCCCGAATCTATAATCGCCACCACCATATCACTGCCGGCAGTACGTTTGCACCACGCCTCGGGCGCATCTATATCCGCATCGACCACTCCTCCCGACTGGCCGGTATTATGCATACCCCACAAATTCGCGAAAAATCCATCGTTAGGAAAATTCTGACAGCCTCCTGCCAGCGATACTTTGTAATTGGGCTCGGCGTAAACAATACCATCCGCATTATTATACTTAACCACCCCCTCCTCCAAGCTCATCCCCGCTGGAAGCTCAACCACACATAAACCGGGCAAAATATTAAACTCGCGTTTAATTTGCCCCCCGCCCGCCGCCGCCAGAATCTTTTCCTTGTCCGTCCCTTGCGGCCATAGCCCCTCTCCCTTAGGTGAAAAACGCACCAGCAGCTCTCCTTCCACTCGCGCTACCCCGCTCGGAACAACCGTAAAATCATGCCCCGCCGGAGCGGATAAGTTAAAGACAGAAGTTTGGCTCTCGGGCTGGTTATTGACGACCTCACGACTTTCAACATTGAAGTGTAAGTCTCCGTCGCCGCTATTGCTTATAGTCAATAAACTTTGCTGCAACCCCCCTTCCGGGATACTCAAATCATATGCCCCCGGCTCCACCCATACTTTCGGGGCTGTATAAACCTCCAGCGTTACCGACCGACTTTGAACCAGGGTCGAGTTATTATTGGTAATTAGCAATTCATTTTGATACGTACCTTCCCCCAGCGCACGCACTAGTGCCGTCGGTTCTATAATAATATCAACCGAAGTTTGTGGCCCCAGTGTTCCGCTCCCAGGCTCCACCAGCACCAGACACGGATCGTCTGCGGCGGCACTCCAGATGATCGCCTCTGTGCTGTCGTTATTCGTCAGGGTATAGACCGCTTGCGAAGGCATGAAGGGCCCCCCTGGATGCCCGGAAAAGGTCGCCCCCGCTGACGGTTCAATCTCAAGATCATCCAGAACTCCGGTTCCGCTTAAAAATACGGGAACCTCTGGTGTATTTCCGTCACTGCTTTCAATAAGCAATTTGCCTGCGTATGCAGATGCTGTGGACGGATCACATAACACCTTGAAACCATACAGATTCCAGGGCCCGATGGTTATTGGCAGACTGGCCAAACCGTCCAGATAAAATCCCCCATATGGCCCCCCGGCAGCACTGGCACCTTGCTCCTCAATTATCGGGTTTTTATTGTCTGCCCAAACTATTTCCAATTTTTCATAAATGGGCGCCTGATTCTCTTCATCCCAACCTGTCACCTGACCGGAATCAATCGCCACAATACTCCCTGACTCGCTCGGCAATGACGATACCTGGCTGGACTGACTTTGCAATGCCGAGATGCTCAACTCGGACATATCAAAATAATTACTTATCAGCACAGACCATCCAAACGAGCGGAACGCGATCCCCCCTGATGTAAAGGTATTGTCGAAACCGGCTACCGTTACCAACAGTGTGCTACCGTCACTATCAAAAACTCGCCCCGTCATCGTCCCCCCCACTTCCCATCGAACCTCCACTCGATACCATTTATTCAGAGTCCAGCCGTAAGATACTGACGCCAAAGTGTCAAATTGATCATAATTAACATTTCTTTGCAGAATCAATGCGCTCGTATTGACCGATAGTACCAGCGAATAAGTGCCCAGGCTGTTTGCACCAAATCCAAAATAGGCCCGACCGTCCGCACGTAAATATACCCAGCAGGAAAGTATCTGACCCTGAGATACCTGCGCCGCTTGATCGTTTCGGTAGGCCCACCCTGCGTTATTACTTTCCAGCCCGTAACTCCCTTCCCAGGCCGCTGTGCCGCTTAAGATATGGGAACCACCCAAAATCTTGTATTCTGCCAGATCACCATCTTCAAAATCCTCTACCGTCTTCTTTATTACAACATCCTCGACCACCAGATCCTCGGCAAAGTCGATGTTACGAATAAAGGTCCAACTCTCACGCGGTAATCCTATTATCACCTCTCCAAACGGAAGTTGTTGATCATTGACCGGGACAATTCCGTCCAGTATCTCGATAGTCCCGGAAGAAGATAGGGCTTCTGCCGCCCCCAGATGCATAAACACAAATACAATTAGCAGCATTATACCCCCAAAACTGCAAAGGCTCATCCCTTCGCGGCGGCGCATTATTTTGGAACAGTTGTTATGAATAATTCTCTCCTCGGTGGTTAAGAAATATCATTTGGCAGATGATTTTGGTATGATGGTATTTTTGATTAGGGGCTTATTGCCTCTCCCCCACTTTTGTCCATGCGTTTTCTCTCCCTCTGCTCTTAACTCTGCTGACCTTCCCTGGATATGTCCTCCCTGCCATGAGCGTTCTCCCGCCCATTAACTCCTTATTATCTTAGCAGATATGGCCGGTTTTGTCAATAAAATATACTTGACAAACGCCTCTATTTAGTATTTATAATTAGTTAAAAATAATATAGTTATAGGAATATACAACTTAAGATGGGCTTTAGCCCTTCCAGGTGCTCAAGGGGCCTTCTGCTTAGGTACGTCCAGATAATTAAACCCACCCTATTCCAACTGAAATGGAGGTAATTATGAAACACTTTAACCGCAGAGATTTTATGAAAAGCACTATGGCTGCCGGGTTTGCTACCTTTATACCGGCTAGCGTCTTTGGCGCAAACGACGAAATTCGCATAGCCATAGCCGGAGTTCGCGGACGAGGCACCTCACATATAAAGGCCTTCGATGAAATGAAAGGTGTCCGGATCGTTGCCTTCTGCGATGTGGAACGCAATATCCTCGATCAGCGCGTCGCCGAATTCGAAAAACACTCTAACAAGTTGGACAAATATAACGATATACGCAAGGTCCTCGAAAACAAGGATATCGATGCGATTTCCTGTGCCACCCCCAATCATTGGCACTCCCTGATGACCCTCTGGGCCTGTCAGGCCGGCAAGGACGTCTATGTGGAAAAACCCCTCAGCCATAATCTCTATGAAGGTCGTAAAATCGTCGAGGCCGCCCGCAAGTATAAACGCATCGTCCAGCACGGTACCCAAAGCCGCGCCGATAAGAGTCGCGTCCGTCAAGCCGCTCTGGCCCGCAGCGGCAAATACGGCAAACTGCTTATCGCCAAGGGCTACTGCTGCAAACCCCGCTGGACCATCGGCTTCAAACCCATTGCCACCCCGCCGGAATATCTCGACTTTAACATCTGGCTCGGCCCCGCTCCCCAGCAGCCCTATCATGCAAACCTCGTCCATTATAATTGGCACTGGTTCTGGGATTTCGGCAACGGTGATTTAGGCAACCAGGGTGTCCATCAGATGGACCTGGCTCGCTGGGGTACCGGCCACACCCTGCCCAATACTGTCGTAAGTCTCGGCGGCCGCTGGGTGGATGAACCTTATTTCAAGGATCAGGGCCAAACACCCAACCAGATCGTCTCCATCTATGATTACGGTGACTGTCTATTGCTCTTTGAGACCCGCGGCCTGGTCCATAAAAAAGATCCTAAATTCCCGCGCATCGTGGATGTTGAATTTTACTGCGAGGATGGTTTAATCAAGGATGACGGATTTTATCCCAACGGTAAAAACAAACCCGAAAAATTAGCCAAAATCGACCTCGACATGAAACCCGGCTCCATCTTTGAAAATTTCATCTATGCTGTTCGCAGCCGCAAATATGAGGACCTCCATGCCGACGTCCTCCAGGGCCACTATTCCAGCGCACTCTGCCACCTCGGCAATATCTCTTATCGCCTGGGCAGCCACACTAAATTCGAGAAACCCAAGGACCTGGGGAATAATAAAATTGTCGGCGATAGTATCATGACCATGCTCGCCAACACTCAGGCCATCGGCGTCGATCCGGAAAAGGCCGCCCTCCAAGTCGGTCCCAAACTCTCCTTCAATCCCGATACTGAAAAATTCGCGGACAATCCCGCTGCCAACCAGTTGCTCACCAGGCCTTACCGCCAACCCTTCGTCGTAACTGATAAAGTCTAACTCCTTAGGCCTGAAGCCTTAAGTAGGATGGGCTTTAGCCCATGCGGTTGCTAAGGACTTAAATCTTATTCTTACCCCCCGATTTTAACTCGGGGGGTAATTTTTATTGCCGGAAACATTATAGTTCCGCGCCCTTCTGACCCGTTTTCACCTGACGCGAATAAAAGGGAAACAGCAGTACCATCCCCTTGTGCTCTCTAAATTCTTTGCTTTCTTCCAGCTCATCAATATAAAATGGGAAAAAGCCGCTTTTTTCCTTCCGATAAATCAAAAAACCGTCTTTATCATAACCTCTTTCTTTTTCCCATATCGAAAGCCAGAAACAGGCATCACCTTTTTCCTTTTCCCAGGTTGTCCCGTCTTCTTTTACCCCTTTGGTGTTCTTAAAATCGAACAGAGGCCACGCCACCGCAATCTTACGATAGGTCTCGCCCGCCTGGGGGGCTTGCTGACAGCCGACACTTAGAAAAATTAGCAAAAATAATGCCGTCGGCAGGATAAATAATCCAAAATAACGTCTCCTTGCATAATTTGCCCTGTTTTTCATGCCAGACTCCTTTCGCTTAACTTACCTTATTTCTTTCGATATCCAAACTCCACTAAGTTAGTCTAGCTCAGCCCGCCTTGATATGTCAAGGCCGTTTATATAGTTACAATTTCGTAGGATGGATTTCAGCCCATGCGCCCCTTATTTCCCTGCCCTCCATTAACGCTGCATTTCCCTCAGTAAAAATTTTTATATTGACAAGCCCGTCTCCTGCCGTTAAACTCCTGCCAGTCATTGGATTTGGCTGAACCTCGTACTGGATATTGTCGTCGCCCAAAGGTGACGGTCGTTGTTAACGCACGTAATGAGCTTCGTTTGGCTCTTTTTATTTTTTCTCGTAGTGAATACTGCAAACTTAACTTTAACCGGTATCAGCAAAGGATGTTGTCCGTGGCGGATGTGCTGACTGATATCTGGGATAAAATTTTACGTTACCTGCAAAAGCATCACAGTCAGTTTTGGCGGAGTTGGCTTGAGCAGGTCGAACCGATCAGTCTCGAAAACGGACTGCTTCGCATTGGAGTCCCCGAACGCTCCTGGCAGCAGTATCTAAAGCAGTTCTGCAATGCTGGCCTCCGGGAAGCCGCTCAAAGGGTCACCGGACACTTGGTCTCCCTGGAGTACGTTCTTACCGACGGAGACGACCTGACTGTTTCGGACTACGAAGAAGATACCCTCCATAATTCTAATTTGTTCTATTTCAATCCCGACTACACCTTCGACAATTTTGTCGTTGGTCCCTGCAATCGTCTTTCCCACGCCGCCTGTGTCGCCGTTACCGAATCCCCCGGTAACACCTACAATCCCCTTTTCATTCACGGCTCCGTTGGCCTGGGCAAAACTCATCTTATGCAGGCCACCTGTCAGGCCATTCTTAAACAGACTTCTCCCGCCATGATTGTTTATATGTCCTGCGAAACTTTTGTAAATGATTTTATCCGCGCCGTCGAGGAGGGAAATCTCTACGACTTCCGGCACAAATATCGATTTGCTGATCTGCTCGTCATCGACGACATCCAGTTTCTCTCTGAAAGGGAACGCTCTCAGGAGGAGTTCTTTCACACTTTTAATAGTCTCTATCAGGGCCGCAAGCAGATAATCCTTTCGGCTGATTGTCCTCCTTCTCAGATACCCAGGTTGGAGGACCGCCTGGTCAGCCGTTTCAATCAGGGACTGGTAACCAGAATTGATAAACCCGATTACGAAATGCGCATGGCCATTTTATACAAGAAGGCCTCTTTACGCGGCATCGATCCCCCCGAAGAGGTCGTCAGTTTAATTGCCCGCAAGATCGACAGTAATACCCGCGAACTTGAAGGAGCGCTTACCAAAATACACGGTATGGCCATGCTCGACGACGGCCTCATTACCCTTAAATTAGCCCGCCAGTCCCTCGGCGAAGAGCCTACTCCACCTCATCGCCAGATTACCATCTCGCAGATAATTGAAGCGGTAACCGACCACTTTGATGTCCGGCTCAGCGACCTGCAGGGTAAACGACGTTCCCGCAGCATCGCCTTTCCTCGTCAAATATGCATGTTTTTAGCCCGAGACCTGACCTCCCATTCCCTGGAAGAAATTGGTGGCCATTTCGGTGGCCGCGACCACACCACCGTCCTGCACGCTTATCGCAATATCGACAAGCTCTGCGATAACGACGAATCCATCCGCTCCATGGTCAATTCCCTTGTCACCGGCCTCACCCAAAAATAACCTCTTAATGTGCCACGGCCATCTTGGCCGTGCCCTTATTAGCTCCTAACTCCTTGCTCCCGCTACAGCTCCAGCTCAAATAATTCCTTTTCCAATTCTGTCGGACGGGGCGGATAATCCGGCGGTTCCGGCACATCCACGCGCAGTCCATGTTCCCCCAGCCACTTTGCCAGACCCGGATAATACGGATTGATCTTGAATGCCTCGACGCGATATTCGGCCTCCTTATCCGTATCGCCTTTGCTGGCGAAGTAATCCGCCACCGTCAACAGCGGTATGACGTTTTTCGGTTCGACTTTCGCCGCGGCAAAATATGCCATCAATCCCTGCTTATCCATATTTTCCGCTATGAAAGCTTCCCCCAGTCGCAGAAAGTCCCGCATAGCTCCTTCTTTGTGTTCTAAAAACAACTTTGTTGCCCGCTGAGACTCTTTTTGTTTACCGTTATCGTTCAGAAATTTAATATAGCTCATCTGAAAAAGATCGCTCGCCGGATTAAACCTTACCGCCAGGGCGTATTCCCATTCTGCCTTGGTTGTCTCATTCAGCGCTTCAAAACACTTCGCCAGCCAGTAATGGGTTGCCGGATTTTCAAAATCAAGTGTAACGCTTTTTTCCAGCTCCTGCTTGGCCAACTCATATTGGTCGTGTTCGAGATAGACCTGGGCCCGCCGATTTGAGCGGACCGCTTCCACCCCACAACCCTGCCAGACGACCAGGATTAATACTAGTATTGCCCCTGCTGTTTTCCGAACTATAGCTTTCATGGTAGCACTCCCTTAAATCAATCATTTCCGCCGGGTAGGCCTAGCGGATTTTTCATCTCGGCCAACCCTTATTCTTTCGCTCCCCTGATTTATCAAATCCCCGACCTACTTGCAAGAAAAAAGACGGACAGCCCAAAATACCCTTTCCGCCCCCTCACTTGCACTCTCACTAAATCTGTGGTATAATTAAGAGTACAGTTCTATTTAAGAAGGCATGTTATCTCTGGGAATACTGGCGTAATAAAATCAACTAAATCCATTGTAACAGGTGATATTTACCTTAGTGAGGAGGAATTTGACGCCCTGATAATCCCGGTATTTCATGCCCGAACCTTATAGCCCCACTCGCCATTTCCTGGCCAGTGGGGTTATTTTTCACCCTGTTTTCTGATCCCCTACTATTTTCTTTCTCTTTTTTTTGTAGGCGCAGCAGTGCTAAAATTTACCGGGCTTACCAGATCTTATGCCTTGGCCCTGGGATCGGTATGTCTTACAAATTTTTGAATCCGTTTGCCCATTATATCGCCCAGGTAGAGATTCCCCTTGGAGTCCAGCGCAATACCGTGCACCCAGTTCAGCTCACCCGGTCTTTCCTTTTTATCTTTGCCCTTGGGAAAACTGGATATCTGCAATACCTTCCCCTCCCGGTTGAATTTGATAACCAGTTGATCTTTAGGAGGACAGCCGAACACTTCTCCGCCTTCCTCCCACGTCATCGGTGTTGATCCGCAAATCCAGATATCGTCTTTTTCTGATATCCAGATCCCCCACGGCACCATGATATCGCGCCACCCCGCCAGAAACTTACCATCATAGTCAAACACCTGCACCCTGCCGTTACTGCGGTCCGCCACATACAGCCTGCCCGTCGAATCCACTTGGATACAGTGCGGCGTATGAAACTCTCCCGGCCGCACGCCTTTTTTACCCCACTGTTTTATAAACCGCCCCTTGGCATCGAAGTGCACAATCCGGTTGTTTCCATAGCCGTCCGAAACAAACACCTCACCATTGGGCAGAACCGCCATATCGGTCGGCAAATTAAAATGTTTCTTATCATCCCCCGCCACCCCTTCTGTCCCCAGCGTCAGTAGCACCTTGCCTTCCCTGCTGCATTTGCGTACCAAATGCGTACCGCAGTCGGCAATCCAGATATTATTTTGCTTGTCGATTTTCATATAGTGCGCGGTTTTCACCAGATCATCACCCCAGCTCCGGATCAGCTTCCCCTCCGGGTTATACACCTGCACCGGCGGCTTCGTCCTCGTAAAGACCCACACATTCTCCTCACCATCAACCGCCGCCCCGGCCACCGCCCCGCACCCGAACCCTGCCGGCTTCTTCGGCCAGCCTTCCTCACACGTGTACCATGTCGCCAGATTTATATGATCCTCCGGCTTATTTTTATAAACCGACTCTTTTTTTGACCCCGCACAGGACACCAGACTACTCCCCGCCAATAAAGCCCCTGCACTCCCCGCCCCCATTCTTAAAAACTCCCGCCGCGATACCCGTTTTTTCAGACCAGCCATTATTCGCTCCTAAAAATTTAATTTTCATTGCTGATCATATAATCCTAATCTCCCCTCCTAATTGATTCAAGCCCGAACTGATCTTAATTATTTTAATCTAATCTGTATAGCATGTCTTCCGGTCAAGCTCGCATCTATCAACGGCACATGGCTTAGACCATCAAGCTTAAATTCAGCCATCGTTTTTCCTTGCCCCGCCATATGTATGTCCAGCGACATCTCCCTGATTTTGAAATTCTTTAATCCAATATCACTGATATCGTCACTTAACATCGGTTCAAATCTGATCTGTTCCAGATCAACCCGCAGTCCAAAAATACCATGATAGATCATGCTCAGGTAGGCCGTCGCCGCCCACGTCTGATGGTTGGTTGCCTCCCACATTCGCTCGCATTGCACCCCGCCGTACGGTTCGCCGGTCACCGGATGATATATCTCCCTAAAATTCATCTCTGAGCACCTAACCAGATTCGTCAAATTATTAAACTCCGCATAAAATCGTTTTGTGTCTCTTGACTTCGCACAAGCCCAGGACCAGAATCCCTGTATCTGCGGCCATATTGTCCCATCATGCCTGCCATACTCTTTGCCGAACCTCGGATAAACCGGCCACACACACGGAATACCTTTCGGCTCGATATGCACATTTTGCAGTATTTTTTCCACTCTCTCCGGCGGGGCAATATCAAAAAGAATCGCCAATGCATTACCCAGCCCTTCCATCGATTCATCCTGCTTACCATTCATATCCAGAAAATAAGCGTAATACCCTTTATTTTCCATCCAGAGTTTTTCATTTATAGCTTTTCTGATTGCCTGGGCTTTTTTCTGATAAGAGGTCGGATCGTCTTTCCTGACCGCCGCCATCTTGGCCAGATTTGCATAGGCATTGGCATACAAACAATTCGTGGACAGCGCCTTCATGATGAACTTGCCGTTCACCTTTGCCTTGGAATCCAGAATAAATGAGCTCCCTTTGGGATCCGCGTAGGGCGGCGGATAACCCGCAATCCCATCGCTCCAGCCCGGCCCATCAAACAAACCGGTTTCAGGATCGAATTCGGTATCTTCAAAGTAGCGCATCGAATTTTTCGCCGCCTCGTAGGCGTATTTCTCCAGAAACTCCCTATCCGCCGTATAACAATAATAGGCCCACGCCCCCGAAACCCAGGCAATCGCATCCCAATATTGCCCGCCGATCCGCATGCTGTATTTTTCGTCTTTTACCAACACACTTATCAGCGTATTCCGGGCCAGCTTCGGGGCCACCATCCCCACCGCAAACATCGTGTTGTACGAGGCATCCCGCGTCCAGGGCCGATGATAATCCGCCCCGGCATTGAGAACAATATCCTCTCGCTCCATCATCCCGCTCTTTGCCTTGACGATGTTCATCTCTATCGTAGCCAGGGCCCTCCCGTATAAAGCCCCCACATCCTTATCATCTACCACCAGCTCCGGCCCGGCTATCTTTATAATATTACCTTCTGCCTGCTTCGGCGCCTGTTCCACCCCCCCACTCACCGAACAGATCATAACAATTATTCCCAAGCAACAAACTTCTCTTAAAACGATCCGCCCATCTACCCTTCTGCTTCCCCATCTTTCTTTATTTCTTATTTGCATGTCCTGTCCTTAATAAAAATTCGGTTGGTCTCTGCTTGACTCATATACTCATACACCCATACACTCATATACTAATTTAGTTTTGTAGGATGGGCTTCAGCCCATGCAGCTCTTATTCTTTTCATTGCGTATTTCGTATTGATTGTTCTCCCCGCGAATGCGAAGATCCAGTATTTTTATTTTGATCCCTCGTAGAGTTCGTATTTCAGCAAGCGGCACTCGATATTGCCGTTGTAGAATACCATCCGGCGCGCGGCTTTGAGCCTGATTTTTGTCGACAACTCCTTATTGCCGATGAGTAGATAGGCGGTGTAGCCGGCACAGCGTTTTTTGAGGAAGTCTCCAATGCGTTTATACAGCTTTTCGAGTTGTTCAAGTTCGCCCATTCGTGAGCCGTATTCGGGATTCATAACGAGAATATTCCGGCCGGTTGGCAGCTCAGTTTCGCTAAAATCACACACATTAAACTCTATCAGATGTTCTACCCCTGCTGTTCGTGCATTTTGCCTTGCCGCACAGATGGCTTGTTCATCAATATCGGTGGCGATTATACGTTTTTGTAGCGCCTCCTTGCGTATCCTCTTGCGAACATCGTTTTGTACTTCTTGCCATAACCGTTCATCAAAACAAATTAGATGTTTGAAACCAAAATTGCTGCGCAGGGCTCCTGCCGGTTTGTTCTGCGCCATAAGAGCAGCTTCGATAGCGAGCGTGCCGCTGCCGCACATCGGCAGTACAATATCCTGCGAACCATCATAACTGCTGGCCATAATAATCGCGCTCGCCAACGATTCCCGCAGCGGCGCTTTGTGCGGCATCTTGCGATAGTTACGATCAGATAGTTTTACGCCTGAAGTATTGACGTATATCCATGCCCTGTCATCTTTCCAGAAAAGATTGACCACCACGCCGTTTCTCTCCGGTCCGCTATCGGGCCTGGAGCCGGTCTTTCTGTATATGCGGTCCACAATAGCATCCTTAACCTTCAGATTCGGATACATGCTGTTATTGACCGTCCGCGTTTCTACCCGCGACAGCACGCAAAGATGTTCTTGGGGATCGATAATCTTTTCCCAGGCCACCGTGCCGACTTGTTTATAAAGAGCTTCGATACTGCCGCAGCGAAACTCCCGGAGAAGATAAAGAACGTTGTAAGCCGTGCGCAAAGAGTAATTCAGTTTCATGCAATCGACCAGCGACCCGCGCGTAAGGACACTTCCCGGGTGAGCACTTGTTATCTCAAAACCTAACGCTTCAATCTCTGCCTGCAGATAATCTTTCAACCCCGGCCCGCACGTCACCAATATATCTCTTCGCTCCTTAATGTCCATGCATACTCTCTACCTGTATAAGCATTTCTTGTCAACCGCAAAGCATTCCGACCGATGGCATGACTTCGCGCAGCCCAGCCATTTTCTTATTAGCCCCTGATGTAAAACATGTCCTCGCGCAGGCGGGGATCAGGGGATTCTTTTTACTCATAAACCCATCTACTCATACACTCATATACTCTTATACCAATCTACCCATACACCCACATACTAATTTTCTTAGGCCGGTTCACCGGCCTCTCTGCGGTTCTTACCGCAGTGAAGGCCCGTGCTTTTAGCACGGGTGAATAATGACAATCCCATCCCCTTCCCACTTGAATCTATCCGACCTTTTTCTTCTGCAAAACACAAGCTTAAAATAAAAATAAAGTTAATCATAATAGTTTTTTCACCTTTTGCCCTTCCTATTCATGATAAAAATAATGATCACAAAAAACAAAATGGCTAATCCAAAAGCAGCTAGAATAAATGTCATTCTCCCCTTATTCTTGTTAAGAGGTACATTGGCTTTAGGACTTTGCTGTATTTCTTTTTCCTTCCAAGCTTCTTGTGCTTGTATTGGCATTTTTTCATGCTCTATATATTTATCTAAGAGATGTTCTTTATTATTAATATTAGAACATTTTTTTTTATTAAAAATAGATAGACCTCCAGGCTCAACAGATGATGAAGGTTCGGCTGTCACATAAGATATTCCAGCAACATGATCTGTAACATGGGTAAAATCTGGAAACTCGAGGCGAAAGTCTTCTCTAGTCAAAGGTGAAATATCTATATTTTTAACGATGAATTCGCTAGGATTATTCCTATCCTTTCCTGTAATTATTATGCGCATTGGAAACCACGAGCCATCTGGAAGCTTCTTAAACTCTTTCCATTCCCTTGTAAAAAAAAGCTCTTTGTTTTCTGCTGTATAAATTGTAAACTTCACAGGTAGGTAATTTTTCTCTGGGGAAACCCAAATATTGCAATCATAGAAGCCGGAGCCGGCCTGGAAATTTATTTTAATACATTGAAGACCATCGACTATTTCCTCCTCTTGTATCTTTGGCTGGGCTTCCGGATCTGTTAGAAGTTCTGAAAATTTGTGCTTAGGAGTGTAGTACCATATCATATAATATGGATTCTCTTGTGACTTTAAATTTCTGCCGGCATATTCAGGGGAAATTGCCGCCATGTAATATCCGTGTTTGTTTTTTTTATGCCCGAGATACCAGGTGTTCACTCCATCAAAAGAAGATGCCAAGCCAGACACAAATTTTTTCTCATCACAGGAAGGCCCCCGATAATTTTTATGGTCATATAATTCGCATCCTTCCGAAAGCTTCCTCGCATAAGAACCATCTATAAAAAAACGCGATTTGTCTTTATTTAGGAGACTTTTATAAGAGAATTCCAGCTTGATACTATCTAGCCGCTTATCATAGGCATCCATTAATTTTGCGATAGAAATTACATCTTGTTCCAGATTTAATCCATAAGTAAAACTACAAATAAAAAACAGATAAAATACTGTACGACCTAAAAACCTACACATAATAAAATACCTTTCTAAACTTTAAGTCATTCTCTTTATTTAGCACCCCACCCTGCGGTGAGCTTGTCGAACCATGCCCATGCGGCCCTTATTCTTTTCATTTCGTATTGCGTATTGCGAATTTTTCCTAATGCGGCTAACGGTCTACGTTCGTCTAACTTTCAACACCCTATTCAACTGAAAATAGCTTATATAATAAATTATAAATCCCAATTATCAGCCCCGTAAGTAAAATGGGTGCAATTATTATCAACAATATTAAAGACATATCTTTTTTAAATAATTTCATGACCAGACATTTCCGTCCCCATCACGTTAGGTTGTAGTTCTTCTCGTTTACCCGTTTACTTGTCTACTCGTTTACCTGCATTCTTCACATTGTTCGCCTTTTTGCTTTATTATACAGCGTTAATCAGTGTAATCAGCGTCAAAATTATTTGCGTTCATCAGCAAGCGTAGGGCGGGCCGTGCCCGCCATTTATGATAGTCGTCAGTCTCTATTCAGCAAGCCATACTGATAACCCATAATAATATAGGTAATACAAACAGAATTGTGATAAAAAGTAATACATAGACCAATAGTTTTAGAGTTTTACGGACACGTCTTTTTAAGCGGTAAACCTCTGGATCATTTAAATCATCATTACTATGTAAAAATCTTAGACTTTTAAATGAATTATGGCCACCAGGAATTCCAAAAATCGTGGTTATTTTCTTCCAAGTTTCATAATGATTTTTATATAAATATTTGAATAACTTGTGAGATTCTATTGATAATTTTATAATTAACAGAAATGTTAATATAAAAAGAGCTGTAATTATATATGACATAATAAAATCCATAGTATTTGTTGTTCCAAATAAAAGTTCTTATATCACGCTTACCCGTTTACTCGTTCACTTCCCCTGTTTCTCGTAATAATTTTTTATTCGCTTAATATCTCTTGCCCAAAACCCACAAACTACACCAAAAGCAACCAGCCCCACCCCCAGAGTTATATAGAAAGCTACAACATATTTATTGGCTAAATTTGAGAGGATTAAAGACATCTCATACAATCTTTCATAAGTTCTATATGCAGGGTCACCATTCGGCCCAAATCGAGAAATAAACCATACTGTATCCATCCCGAGAATAAAATGGATGAACAAGGCAACAGCAACAGCAATTATGCCCAACAAGATCGCTATTATTGATACAACAACCAACGTCCTTGCTCTTTTCTTCATTTTAGATAACTCTCCAAATCCTGGCTACCTGACGGGTGGCATGCTCAAGTACTCTTGGGCATGGCGTTTTCCAGGCTTTTAAGCATTCTCAAATCTCAAGAAATATAGGGGGGAAATATTAAATATAGAAATATAGGGGACGTTTACCTTGGCCAACTGGGCCAGTGTCTTTGTCGAATCCGCCTGCGGTGAGCATTGTCGAACCATGCCCGCCATTTTTCTGGGTGGCATGCTCAAGTACTCTTGAGCATGTCTTATATTGTTTTGAAATTTGTGATTTTGTTAATTTGATATTGTTTCGGATTTCGGATTTAGTGCTTAGGATTTCTTCCTCCTCATCCACCCATACACCCATACACTCATATACTAATTTTTATTACTCAGGCCGATTGATCGGCCTCTCCGCGGCTATTCGTCTTGTTGGGTGGCATGCTCAAGTACTCTTGGGCATGGCGTTTTCCAGGCTCTTAAGCATTCTCAAATCTGAAATTGATTATGCCCTCCCCTCCACCACCAGCGCCGCCAGTTTCGTAGCCCGGGCCCCGCTCGCCATTTATCGACTTTATATTTTACCTTGCCCCTCCTTGTTTCCTTGAGTCTGAGGCCTCAGGCCTTTTATCTTATATCCATTTCGCATTGCGTATTACGTATTTATAGCCCCTGATGTAAAACATGTCCCCGCGCAGAGCCTGCCCCCGACTCCGATCGGGGGCGGGGATCAGGGGATTCTTTTTACTCATCTACTCATACACCCATACACTTATTTTATTCCTCAGACCGATTCATCTCACCTCTCCGTGTCTGTCCTTGTTCGTCTGTGTTCGTCCTCTCAGTGTTCCATATTCATCAGGCCGGTTCACCGATCTCTCCGCGGCTCTTCGCCGCGACGAAGGCCCGTGCTTTTAGCACGGGTGAAAAATGCCAAACCCGTACCCCTATCCCAGTCAAAGGAGACAGATTACATCTACCATTGCGTCTCCTCCGCAATAGACAATCTCGTGATCTGTATACGCCGGACATCAACGGTATTAAAAAACTGAGCGAAACGGTGTTTTCAACTTTCCGCTAAATGCCTTTGTTGGGACGTAATTTTCAACTTCGTTTCAGCAATATATTTCTCCGCATCTTTCTTAATCTTTTTTTCGTTGCAAGAAGGTGATTGTAGATTATCTGCCCATTTGCGTCCTGGATGAATTACGTCCCAAGGCGATTTCTGCTGATTGTAACGGCCTTTGCCTGGATCGTGATTTCCAAATCCGTCTATCTTTCGGTTCCATAACGGCAAGTACATCTCAATAAGGAGGGATTCGGCTAGCGGTATCCAAATATCATCTACAACGAGGAATCGACATCTGAAATCAACAACATCGATATTCTTCGCCTGATCAATAGACGAAGCATGTTCAGCAAGCCGCTTATATAGTACCTGCCCTGGATCGTCACCTAGCCCAAAGCCTCCCTTACGTGCACCTGCTGGAACCGCTTTTCCGACATAGATAGGCCACTGAAATTTTTCATCTCGATTTTTCTCGGCGATTTCCAGATACAATGGAAAGTTACCAACATAGTAAATAGCGTAAATTCCTGCACCTATAAATGGTGCCGGTGGTAGTGGCCCTACTGATTGGTACAGCATTGCCTCAGCAACACTTTCTCCAAGGTTTGTTTTATCAAGTGGATTGAAAGGCTTTATTCTAGGTAATTCTTTTTTTGTCATACGGTTATGCCACCTGACACCGAATGCTGTTACCAACTATATTAGCTAATTTTACGGGAACCGCATTTCCAATCTGTCTCATGGACTCCGTCCATGAGCCACTAAATACATAATCATCAGGAAATGTTTGTATGCGGGCACTTTCTCTTACTGTATAGTAGCGATAGCTACCATCACAAAATGCTATCATATTTTCTCCACCTGGAACCCCATGATCCCCGGCCTTTAGAGCTTTTGATGGTTCGTCAAATAGACTCCCGGTATGTCCAGGATATGGTTTTGCGCCAGGACGGAACTCATGGTTTGTGAAACCACCATTACCTATTAGCGGATCTGGTAAATCGTATATCGCATCCCTTACTGTTTTGAATCGATCTCCGGGAGGAGGTTGCAAGAAAAAGTCAGAAGATAATTTTTCCACTCGTTTCTTGTATCTTGGCTGGAGGCTTGGCCTATGTCTTTTCGCTACTCTATGGTCATCCCAGTATGAGCCATCAATCCACTGATCCCACAATAGTTTATCCAAAGTATGCGTGGTTTCTGGAAAAGACCATTCTTGATCCAAATCAGAGCGAAATCCCACTATGAACACTCTGTATCTATATTGCGGGACACCATACTCTGCGGCATTAAGTAACCGATATACTACGCGATACGAAAGTTCTGGATTGTTCCGGCCTGTTTGAATCTTCTCTAGTCTCGATAAATGTTTTTGCCAATTCTCATCATTTTTTTTAACAATGGTTGGATATGTGAGTTGCAACACGATGTAGTTAAAGTAGGTTGCAAAACTCTGGCGCATCAAACCTTTTACATTTTCAAAAAGAAAATATTTTGGCTGAAGGTCCTTGACCGCTCTAACGGCTTCGGGAAACATATCGCGTCTATCCTTATTTGCACGGTGCTTTCCACCAAGAGAAAAGGGCTGGCATGGAGGGCCACCCGCGACCATGTCTACATTATCAATTATAGCTTTATAATCGATTTCTTGCACATCCCCGGAATATAGTTTCCATCCCTTTGCAAGAACGTGCCCCCTTGAACCATTAAGTTGTATGGTTGAGCAGGCGTGTTGGTTTTTTTCCACTAAGGCAAGATGTTTCCACCCAGATTCTTCAAGACCAAGAGCAAGCCCTCCCGCCCCAGTAAACAGCTCAACTGATCTAAGATTTCTTTTCATTTGTTCTCCAAAAAATGCCATATGTTTTTTCGAACTCTTTCGAGTTCTTTCAACTGGCATTCCCAAATCACTAAAAACTGCAAGCCAGAATTCCTTAATTCCTTTTGTACCTTCTTATCTCTTTCAACATTCTGTTGAAGCTTTGGAAGCCAAAAACTTAACTTGGATTTTGGCATTTTATATTGTTTGCATCCATGTTGATGCCAAAAGCAGCCATGTACGAATATTACCTTTTTACGGCCACGAAACACCAAGTCTGGATGACCTGGAACATCCTTCGAATAAAGCCTATAGCGATAACCCATTGAATGCACAAGACGGCGAACCTCCATTTCTGGATTTGTATTGATACTTCGTATACGAGACATCCTTTCACTACGTTGCCTTGGTGTGAGTGGATCATATCTCATGTTTTCTTTTTAGTTCAACAAGTTACTATATGCTTTTACTGTTAATGTGCCTATATGAATATTACCACTATATCGTTTCAACATCAATCCTGCTATTTCATCTCACAACTGTTGTCAAATAAAAATGGTTTCGCGCCCTTTGCGTGAAATTAATTATAATCTTGCTCTTGGACCTATTTATCAGTTTGTCTGTCTATAAATATAGGTTATGTAGTTATTTAAATGGTGACTCCCCCCCTGCCCCCATTAAAACTATATAAAACATACCACACTTTTCATAAAAAGCCAAACAGCTTCGCGAAAAAATCATTCGCTTTTTCGACGAAATTCGAAGAAATTCTACCCTTACAGATTTTTTTTCAAAAATCCCCAGACCCAAAATAAAGACTTACGCCAATTTCATAAAACCAGAAATAAGGACTTACAAATGCCCCCTTCCGACAATCAGCTCATGACCTTCTATCACATCCTTCTCGAAAGCTTCGGCCCCCAGCACTGGTGGCCCGGCGATACCTCCTTCGAAGTCATGGTAGGAGCAGTACTTACGCAAAATACCAACTGGTCCAACGTCGAAAAGGCTATCAATAATCTAAAAACCGCCAATCTGCTCACCCCTGAAAAACTTAACACCTTATCTCCCAAGAAGTTAGCCGAACTCATCCGCCCCGCCGGCTATTTCAATATCAAAACCCGCCGCCTGCAGAATCTCGTCCGCTGGTTTTGCGCCGAATACGACGCCCAAATCAAGTGTTTACAGGAACTTAGCGTCGACCGCCTTCGTGAGGAACTGCTCTCAATTAATGGCGTCGGCCGCGAAACCGCCGACTCCATCATCCTCTACGCCCTCGAAAAACCCACTTTCGTCGTCGATACCTACACCTACCGCGTCCTCTCCCGTCATGGCCTTATCGACCCCGAAAGCGATTACGAACAGATAAAAGAGTATTGCGAAATGAATGTAACTCCTGAAATAGCAATATATAACGAATTCCACGCCCTCTTCGTCCGCCTCGGCAAAGACTATTGCAAACCCCGCCCCAAATGCGAAAATTGCCCCCTCCGGTCCTTCGAACACACCATCCAACCGCAATATTAGAGCATCGAAAATTACCAGCCCCTGCTTAATGAGACCCGCCCCATCTTCGAGAAATGCACGTAAGTATATGTAAAATAAAACCTTACCTGACGTAGTCTATGCGCCCCAACCAGAGCTAATCTGTCCATCAATGGCTATAGACTGCGCCGATACATCACGTAAAAAATGATCACTCCCAACAAACCTACATACAACAGAATACTATACCAAGCTAAACCGAGCATATTTGTCATCATGTTTCAACACCTCAACTTTATAAAAACTATTGCCCCAAGGCTTTGGGATGTTATAATCAGCCCCAAATAAACGCCGGGGGCGTGGTGTAATGGGAGCACACCGCGGTCGCATCGCGGGAATAGGGGTTCGACTCCCCTCGCCTCCAGTTAAAGACTCTTAATCCGTCAATACCACCAGGTAACTCATATTACCAGGTGTTAACTTCACGGTGAAGGAATCTATATAAGTGTAATTGGGCAGGAGTACTATTCACTGCGCATTTTTTTCATAACAAGCGCTCCGACAATCAGTCCCGCTCCAACTACTATCATAATTATCTGCCACGTAGCCAACCCTAACATCTCACTCATGACTTTAATCTCCATCAACTATAGTACCGGTAATTTACTTGTCCAAGAGACGAACAAATCGCTGATAAAATTTACGATGAGCGCAACATAGTGTCAAGTATTATCGCAATTTTGAGCGAATTTTGTGGGTGGCAGCAGCCGGGATACTTTGTAACTATTTGTTTTCAAAGGCCTTAGGTGCCACCATTTTACATTTTACATTTCGGGCCCCAAGGGCTATACTGCCCCAGATATTCTAAGATACCTACGGCGGCCCACCGCGGTAGGGCGGTTTCCCGATTGCCCGGTAGCGATCTGTGTTGGTATAGAAAATTATGATCGTCGATTGTCACAGTCATATATGGTCCACTCTCGATCAATTAGGTCAGGGGCAGGAGTTTTCCTGTCTGGGGGCAGGCAATGTGCAAATGGTCCAACCTGAGCAGCATCTGGCAGCATCAAATCCGGCCGAAGCAGTTTTTGTGCTGGGCTTTGTAAGCCGTATGCTGGAAGCAGAAATACCAAATCAACTTATCCGGGATTACGTTGCCGCTCATCCGGGTCGGATGAAGGGTTTTGCCGGCGTGGATCCAACTCAAAAAGGGGCTCTGGAGAAGATTCATCAGTACGCTGAAGATGAATGTTTCAGCGGACTGGTCCTAAGTCCGGTCTGTCAGGGATTTCATCCATGTGCTACGCCGGCCCTTAAGGTTTACGAATTGGCGGAAAAATTGGCCCTGCCGATTTATTTTCTAAATGGAGAAACCCTGCCGCGGTTAGGGATGTCAGAATTTTCCTCACCCACCGGTTACGACGAAGTAGGGCGCATGTTTCCCCACCTGAAGATGGTGATTTCCCATCTGGGCTTTCCCTGGACGGAACAGACACTGGTACTGCTGGCGAAACATCCCAATATGCATGCCGACATCGCAGGGCTTGCGGAGAAGCCCTGGCAGGCGTACCGAGGTTTGACGTTGGCATACGAGTTCGGGGTGATCGAGAAATTACTCTTTGCCAGTGATTTCCCCAACAGTACCGTCAAGGCCTCAGCGGAGGCACTGTATAACCTGAATAAGCTTACGCTGGATTCAGTTCTGCCGGCCGTGCCGCGAGAGCAACTGCGCAGTATAGTAGAACGGGACAGCCTGAGTCTGTTAGGACTTACCTAACCATCTAATGTCAGGCGGATTGGATTGTTGTGCGGATATCCGGCCGGTGAAATAATACTTCTATGGAACAAACACGTGAAAACTGGGGCTCGCGGGCCGGATTTATCCTGGCGGCCGTCGGATCGGCGGTGGGGCTGGGGAATGTGTGGCGATTTCCGCATGAATGTTACAGCAACGGCGGCAGTGCCTTTCTGATCCCTTATATCGTAGCGATGATCGTCATTGGGATACCACTTCTGATCATGGAGTTTTCACTGGGGCATCTAACCCAGCAGGCCGCGCCGGGGGCGTTCAGGAAGGTCGGGTCGCGGTGGGAATTTGTGGGCTGGTGGCCGATTCTATTGAGTTTTATTATAGTTACGTATTATGCGGCGGTACTGGGGTGGTGTCTGAATTATCTTATATATAGCTTCCATTCACCTTTACCCTGGGCTCCGGCGCAAAATGTCGGGACCGGTGAAATCAATCAGGCCAAGAATTTCTTTTTCCATGAATACCTGCAAATGACGGAAGGGTTTAAGCTAAACGGGCTGCGCTGGCCGATTGTGGTTTCCCTGGGAGTGGTCTGGCTCGGCATGTATCTTTGTATCTGTAAGGGCGTTAAGCTGGTCGGTAAGATTGTGCTCTGGACGGTGCCGATACCATGGCTAATGTTGGTTATCCTGACGATACGCGGTCTTACGCTGGAAGGGGCGATCCAGGGATTGGAATACTATCTGGAGCCGGACTGGTCGTACCTCAACAATCCGGCGGTTTGGCGGGCGGCGTTTGGGCAGGTGTTTTTCTCGATGACTATCGCGTTCGGGGTAATGATTACCTATTCCAGCTTTTTGCATCGCAAAAGTGATTTGAACAACAACGCCATGATTATAGCGCTGGCGGACCTGGCGACCAGCTTCATAGCCGGGATAGCCGTATTTGCCACCATGGGATCATTGGCGCACAGCAGCGGAACACCAGTCCAGGATATCTTACAGGAGAGTGAATCGCTGGGATTGGCGTTTGTGGCCTTTCCCAAGGCGTTGGCGGCGCTACCATGGGCAAATGTATTTTCAGTCGTATTTTTTATCGCCCTGTTACTTTTAGGTATCGACTCGGCCTTTTCCATAACGGAGGCGGCGCTGGCAAGCATGATAGATAAAACCGGCTGGAAGCGCAGAAGCATCCTGCTGGTAATGTCGGTGGTGGGATTTACGGTGGGACTGTTGTTTACCACCAGAGGGGGGTTAAACTGGCTGGACCTGGCAAACACGTTCGTAAATGAGGGGACGTGGGGGATCATGTTTGTGGGCCTGGTAGAGTGTGTTATTTTAGGGTGGGTGTTCGACATCAGAAAACTGCGCCAACACGCAAACAAAAACAGCGACTGGCAATTAGGTGTGTGGTGGGAGTGGTCTATCCGGGTAATTATTCCGGTTATTCTGGCGGTACTGCTGAGCTGGAACCTCTACGGCGATATCAAAAGTGAAGGCGGGTTCCTGATCAACCGTCAGGGGGAACTTGTAGGCTCGAATATACTGGGGCTGGGTTTGCTGTTGGTGATTTTTTTGCTTTCATTAATCCTGGCGTTATGGCGGCCCGGTACGACAGGGAAGGTAAAGGAATTTGACACTTAGCAACTTGTGAGAGGATAACGAATATGTTGGCAGAAATTGTCTATGACGGGGAGCTCTCCGGGGCGGCCTATACTATATTGGCAGGGATGATCCTGCTGATCGTGGGGGGATTGAGCTGGTGTTTTTACAGGGCTCTGAAGGCTACCAACAAGGACACCTCTGAACAATTACCGGATGAAGTATAAAACAAGTAACAAGGCAAAAGGTAAAAGTAAATATGAATAAAACACTATTCATTTTATTTATCATAACGACCGGGCTAGGCGTCGGCGGCTGCGTGGAAAGAATTATCAAGATTACCACCGAGCCTAGTGGGGCGCTGGTCTGGCTTAACGATGAGGAAATAGGAGCTACCCCGGTAACAGTGGATTTTACCTGGTATGGTGACTATGAAGTAATCATCCGCAAGGAAGGCTATCAAACCTATAAGACTTCCCGTCGGACACCAATACCATTTTACCAATGGCCGGTAATCGACTTTTTTGCCGAGACCCTTTGGCCGGGAAAAATCGTTGATCGTCACGAATGGAATTACCAACTGGTTCCGGAGACGCCCACCGATACCCAGAAGCTGATCGAGCGGGCCAACGAACTACGCGATGAAGCGACGAAAAAAGATGGGAGTCAGGAGACAGACAACAAAAAATAAAGAGATAATAAGGTCAGGGCCGAAACGGTCGTGACAAAAATGCGTATAAGATATGAGGGCGGAGCGGGATCACTCGGGGGCAGATGTGTCAGAGCGTTTGGCCTTTTCGATTTCGGTAATCAACTCTCCCTGACGCCAGATGCGGACGGTGCCGGTCGATTCACTGATAGTCAGAGCGATACTGTGGGTGGCGGCGGTAATGGCGGCGGCGGCGGCGTGACGGGCACCCAGGCCCTGGGGCAGATCGGCGGAAATAACCTTGGGCAGCAGATAAGTTCCGGCCGAGACGATAGTACCGGTGCCCTTGATGATAAAAGCGCCGTCAATAGAGGAGAATTCCTTTATAGTCTCGGTCATGCGATCATCAAGAATATTGCGCTCTTCTTCGGGATAGCCCTTGAAAGGATTGATGATATTCTGCCGGGAGTTTTTGGCGACTTCCCTGGAATCGCCCAAGATAAAAATCGCCCCGATGGGTTTTCCTTCACGGCCTTCGGCGGCGAGCTCCAGGGCCAGATTCAAGACCCGTTCAAATACGGCCCGACGTATGTGCTCGGTCAAAGGAGGCTGATCAACAGACTGGAACATCTCATACTCACGGCCCACCTCCATGACCATAAGCGTATCCAGTTTGCCCTGGGCCAGGCCGGTAAGGAAAACAAAGCGATCCTGCGGTTGTAAAAACCTGCGGGAAAAACTGAACATGACTGCCATCTTGATCTGGCCCATACGGGTCAGGTTCACCTCGGGGATCCTTACGACCTTGTTAGTATATTCGCGGGCTTTGCGACAGAGGTTCTCATCGCGAGTCACCAAAATAACCTGCAGGGGGCCGGAAAAATCTATCGATTTCAATTCGTCCAGGTCATCCAGACCATCCACATACAAAAGCAGCGCCTGCAATTTTCTTTCCCTAATTACCTGCAGAGCCGCTGAGAGCATAACCCGGCTGTTGGAAGCACTTTGCTT
>Ga0272441_10002780_pt1 | contig 34815 bp, 28 predicted proteins | sample SSMProp6N_FD_193582 | JGI IMG/M metagenome (GOLD analysis project Ga0272441, IMG submission 193582) | Marine sediment archaeal communities from Little Sippewissett salt marsh, Falmouth, MA, United States - SSM-Prop-6N | ecosystem: Environmental > Aquatic > Marine > Wetlands > Sediment ... | reverse complement strand
CTGGCAGGGCCATCTCGCAAACGAGCTGTCCAATCGACGCTCCGGGAGGCATCGCCTCTGCCAGCTCCTGCTCTTTATCTCGTCAGAAAAAAGAGCAAAAAGCAACATACAAGGAGGTGTGCAGCGAGAGCGGAACACCGACGCGGCAATCCCGGCGGTATCATCCCAAGCCTTGGGTGAGCCAATTCTTGGCACTCAAGCCCGACCATGTCATTAGCGAGGGGGTGTGCAGCGATAGCGGAACGCCGACGCGGCAATCCCGTCGGTATCACCCGCGGCCGGCGCAATCCCGGCGATGCCTTTCCGGACTGCGAACCGTCCCACTCGCCCCATCAGGCGAGCTTACAAACCGCCTGTGATATACTGGCCGCCACTGTTAGTCTGGGAGCCTGTGATGAAAAACCAGCTATCGATTCTTTGTGCAATAACCTTTTTTGCCGTCTGCGGCGGCTGGGCCGAGGAGCCGCTTCGGGATGTTTACTCCGACACCTGGGTCGCCACCGACGCCCTCGGGCGTGAGATGCCCGGCGTTGCGGAAGTGGGGCCGGTGAAGACGGACCAGCGGCGCGTGGTCGGCATCTTCTACATCACGTGGCACCGGGATTCGCTGGCGAAGATGAAAAGCCCGTACTCGGCCGACGTGACGAAGATCCTCGCGCAGGATCCCGCCGCCCGGCTCGATGCAAAACACCCGCTGTGGACGGAACACTCGTACCATTGGGGCGAGCCGGAGATGGGCTATTTCCTGAGCAAGGACGAGTGGGTGATCCGGCGCGACATGTCGATGCTGGCCGATGCGGGCGTGGATGTGCTGGTGATGGACGTTACCAACGCCGTGCGGTACTGGGACGAGTGGGACGTGGTGTTCCCCGTCATGGAGAAGATGAAGGCGGAAGGGAACAAGGTGCCGAAGTTTTGTTTCTGGGCGTTCAACGGCCCCGTGATCACCGTGGTGCAGGATTTGTACGACCGGATTTACAAGCCGGGGAAGTACAAGGATTTGTGGTTTTACTGGGAAGGCAAACCGTTGCTCCTTTACAACGGCATCCTGCAGAGAGACGCCAACGGTTCGCTGCCGGAGTGCCCGAACCCGCATTACGATCCGGCCGCAAAAACCGACGAAAGCCATCCGCACTACGGCGACCCGGATTACGCCGACGAGTTCTACCGGGATTACACAAAAGAGGTGAAAAACTTCTTCACGCTCCGCACGATGTGGTGGGGGTATTGGGAGTGGGCCGGCAAGCGCTTCATCGGCACGGAAGACAACTGGAGTTTCGGATATGACCTCGGCAATCAGCACGTGAAGGCCATGTCACCGGACGAGTTAGTGTCGCGCCACAACGGGAAAAAAGAGGAGGCCGCCGTCACGCCGGCGCAGCACCCGGCGAGCCTGATCGGGAAATGCTGGACGCGCGAGAACGGCGAACCCGAGTTGAACGAGTACGATCTTCCCGTGCCGACGTTTGTGCCCTGGCTGGGGAAGACGGTCGAGAACCCCGAAGGCTACGGCATCTACTTTCAGCAGCGGTGGGATGAGGCGCTCCAGGCTGACCCGCAGTTCCTGTACATCAACGACTGGAACGAGTGGACTGCCGGAAAATACCACCCCGAGGAAGGTAAGACCTTCAAATTCTTACGCCGCGATTCAACTTACCGGTTCATCGACCAGTACAATTCTGAGTTCAACCGGTGTATTCACCCCATGAAGGGCGGCTACACCGACAATTACTACATGCAAATGGCGCAGAACATCCGGCGGTACAAGGGCGTAAGGTCGATTCCGCAGTTGCGCGGTCTGCGCGAAGCCGTCATCGACGGCGCATTCGACGATTGGGCTGGCGTAAAGGTCGAATATCTCGACACGGCCGGCGACACGGCCCACCGGGACTACCCCGGCTATGGCGGCCTGCAATATACGAACGATTCGGGCCGCAACGATATCGTTACGTGCAAGGTGGCCGTCGGCGAAAAGAACGTTTACTTCTACGCCGAGGCGCGCGAGCCGTTGAGCCCGCACACGGACAAGAATTGGATGCTGCTGCTGATCGATGCGGACAAAAACAACGACACCGGCTGGGAAGGCTATGATTTCCTGATAAACAAGAAGGTTTTTGACGACGCGGCATCGAGTCTGATGCGGTATGACGCGGAAAAGGCCGAGTGGGTCGATTTGGCCCGGCTCGATTACGCGAAGGAGGGGAAGGCGCTCGAAGTGGCCGTGCCCCGCAATCGGCTCGGGTTGACGGGCGACGCCTGGCAGTTCGATTTCCACTGGTGCGACAACCCGGCCGGCCTGGATGACGCGATCTCGCTTTGCACCGATGGCGACAGCGCCCCGAACCGGCGGTTTAATTACCGGTGTGTGTGGTCGAAATAAAGAAAAAGACAAGGAGAATGGCCATGAAACAGATGTCCCGGCGTTATTTCATGATGGGGAGCGCGGCGGCGGTTGGCATGGCGGCGCGGCGGGCAAAAGCGCGGACGGTGTCGCCGAACGAGAAGCTTAACGTCGCCGGCATCGGCGTCGGCGGAATGGGAAACCACGACGTCGACAACGTCGGCCGGACCGAAAACATTGTCGCCCTGTGCGACGTCGACGATGCGCACGCGGCCAAATGTTTCGACAAGTATCCCAACGCCAAAAAGTACCGCGACTACCGCGTCATGTTCGACAAGCAAAAAGACATCGACGCCGTGATCATCGCCGTGCCCGATCATCAGCACGCGTTCGTGACGATGGCCGCGCTGCAGTTGGGCAAGCACGTCTACTGCGAGAAACCCCTGACCCATTCAATTGCCGAGGCGCGCACCGTTGCCGAAGCGGCCCGCAAGGCGGGCGTCGCAACGCAGATGGGCAACCAGGGCCAGGCCTCCGAAGAGGCGCGCGTGTTGTGCGAATTGATCTGGGACGGCGCAATCGGCAACGTGCGCGAAGTCCACGGATGGAGCAACCGCAACCCCGCCATCTGCCGGCGCGGGATGGGGCGCCCGGAGGGCTCGACGCCCGTGCCCGGCACGCTCGAGTGGGACCTGTGGCTCGGCCCCGCGCCGGACCGGCCCTACGTGGCCCAGGTGTACCAGCCGTTCGTGTGGCGCGGGTGGTGGGACTTCGGAACGGGTGTGCTCGGCGACATCGGGTGCCACAACTTCTCCGCCATCTTCAAGGCGCTGAAACTTGGCGCGCCTTCGAGCGTCGAGGCGGTTTCGACGCACTCCCAATGTCCGCCGGAGGTGATCCGCGAGAGCGCGCCCGTGGCGTCGATCGTCAAGTACCAGTTCCCCGCCGACGGCGACCGGCCCGCATTGACCATCACGTGGTACGACGGCGGCATGATGCCCTGGCGGCCCGAGGAGCTCGATCCCGAGCGAAAGATGGGTGGCGGCGACGGGATGCTCTACGTCGGCGACAAGGGCAAGATTCTTGACCACCGGCTGATCCCCGAGGCACGGATGAAAGAATACGGCGCGCCGCCCAAGGTGTTGACGCGGTCGCCCGGACATTACGCCGAGTGGATCAACGCGTGCAAAGGCGGCGAGCCGGCCGGCAGCAACTTCGATCACGCCGGACCGCTCACCGAAGCCGTCCTCCTCGGCAACATCGCCATCCGCACCGGCAAAAAAGTCGAGTGGGACAGCGCCACGATGACAGTCACAAATAATCCCGAAGCGAACGCCTTCGTCAATCCCCCATACCGCGACGGGTGGTCGCTCGGCTGATTTCGCTGAGAGTTCAGCCCGGCTAAACAGAACGCCGCGCCCGAGGCCACCGAAGATGCCGACGGGCTTACGCCGCTTGGGTCGGAGAAGTGGCTTGCCCGGCTCTTGGGATGATACCGACGGGATTGCGCCGACCGCGGACGGTCGGTCGTCGGTGTTCTGCTGCGCTCCACTGCCTCTAAGAAAATGCAACTCCCGGCACCCTTAGTGCACATGTTTATAAATACGGCTACGTATGGAAAAGCAATGCCCGCCGCAGTAGGCCGGCTTCGCCGAAGTCGGCCTCAACGTCTGCGGCCCAGGCTAACCATATAGCCCGAGCGCGGTCCAGGCCACGATAGCGAGGCGCCCTTGGTGAACGATGCGCGGAAACGTCCAGACGCTCTGCCCGTAAAGGCCGACTTCGGCGAAGCCGGCCGACTTCGGCGAAGCCGGCCTACTTCGGCGAAGCCGGCCTACTGCGGATGGCTTTTCTTTCTAAACGAATCGCCGCGGTCGGCGGTGCGTGTCTCGCAATGCCAAGTGGAGAATCGGGATTGCCTTTCGCCCATTCAAGTATAGCCATTCCCCGGTTCAACCCGGAAAAGTCCCGTCAGGGACGGTGCGAAAGTAGCCCCGGACGTTAGTCCGGGGTTGGCCAATCAGCCCAGGCATAGTCCCAGAGGGACGACTGAAACCCCCGGCTCGAAGTCGACAAACGACTCGTTACAGCCACTGAACGAATTCGATGATGTTCCCGTCGGGGTCGGCGGTGTAGAGCCATCGGACGCGGTTGGGAATTTCGAGCGGGCCGTTGACGATGGGCACGCCTTTGTTTTTTAACATGTAAACGACGGCATCGAGGTCGTCGGCTTTGAGGGCAAGGTGGGGGCACCATGGCGCTTGCGGTTCCGGCGGTTTGGGCGCGGGTGCATCAAGACGTTGCAGTAGCTCGAGGTTGCCGCCGTCAAGGGCGAAGTAGGCGAATGCCTCGCCGTGTTCGGCGTCGACCTGGCGGAACATGAGTTCCATGCCGAATACGCCGGCATAAAACTCGATGGCCTGGTCGAGGTCGGCGACTTGGAACGCGATATGGTCGTTTTTCCAGCGCATCGTCAGGTGGCCAGGACGTGGGCGACCCGGAGCAGCTTCGGGTCGAACCGCGTGCGGTTTTCCCAGGCTTCGGACAGGGGGCGCAACTCGACTTTGTTGCCGACGAGCCCGGCCATCATGCCGGTTTGTCCGCCGAGGAGCGCTTCGACGGCCCGGACGCCGAGCCGGCAAGCAAGTATGCGGTCGAACGCGGTGGGCGTGCCGCCCCGCTGAAGATGACCGATGACGACGACGCGAAAATCTTTAAATTCGGAAATCTCAGCGAACTTTTTGGCGACGTCAATAGCCTTACCGGCGTCGTCGCCTTCGGCCACAACGACGACGCTGCTGGTTTTTCCGCGGTTGCGTCCGTCTCGGATGGTTTCGACGAGTTCGTGGATATCGGTGGGCGTTTCGGGCACGAGGATCTCTTCGGCGCCCCCAGCGATGCCCGACATCATGGCCAGGTATCCGCTTTCGCGGCCCATAACCTCGACGAAAAAGATTCGGCCGTGCGACGCGGCGGTGTCGCGGATGCGGTCGATGGCTTCGACAGCCGTGTTGAGGGCCGTGTCATAGCCGATGGTGAAATCGGTGCCGCCGATGTCGTTGTCGATGGTGCCGGGCATGCCGATGCACCGGATGCCGTGTTCGGCGTGCAGTTTCTGGGCGCCCTGGTAGGAGCCGTCGCCGCCGATGACGACTACGCCTTCGATGTCGTGTTTCTTCAGTTGTTGAGCGGCTTTGGTGCGGCCTTCGGGCTCGAAAAATTCCTTGCATCGCGCGGTGCGGAGGAACGTGCCGCCGCGGCTGATGATGCCGCTGACCGACCGGAGTTCGAGCGGCATGATGCGGCCTTCGATGAGACCCTGGTAGCCTTGCTCGATGCCGAACACCTTCACGCCGCCGGCAATGGCGGTACGGACGACGGCCCGTATGGCGGCATTCATGCCGGGCGAGTCGCCGCCGCTGGTCAATACGCCGATGTTTTTCATGGCCAACTCCCTCCTGAAAAATGGCGCGCCGGTGCGCGCCGTCTTTTGGCTACTTCTCTTCTTTCTCCTCGGAATCGGATTCGTGTTGTTCGGCCTGTTGCGGTTCCGGCTCGGGAACCGAGAGCGGTTTGGCTGTGGCGGCGAGTTCCAGCGCCTGGGCGCGGCGCAGCGCCAGCGCGCCCACGGCGCTCGCCTCGATGTCCCGGCCCTCTTCGGCGAGCGTTTCGGCTTCCGCCATGAGGCGCGAGACTTCGCCAAGCAGCCAGTCCGGGCGCTCGCGGCCATCGTCGGGCCCGGCCGAACCGGTAAGATACAGGCTTTGATACTGGCCGCACGCCGCGAGCGTGCCTTGAAGAGGTTCGACGAAAGGCTGCCCTTTCTCGTGCTCAACCACGCACAGCGCCCGCGCCAGCCGCGAGAGGCCGGCAAGCGCCGGGACGGCCACCCGGCGCGGCGCCGAACCCGTATGCCATTCCTGTTCAAGATAGGGAAAAACTTGAAGCAGATTGAGGAAGTCTATCCGCTCGAAGGGTTCGTCGCCGGCGAACTTGTCGACGACTTCGACGGCCTCTTTGGCAAGATGCTTCCTGACGTCTTCGGATTCGCAGAATGCGAGGGCTTCTTTCCGAGCTACGGCGAGGGCGGCGTCTTTCAGGAGCGGTCCCCCCTTGCCGGTCAGGAAAACCGGTTCAAGACCGGCCTTCAGCGTGATGGCCCCCTCGTCTACCGGCGGGCACGGCAGCGGATTGTTGCGGCCGTCGTAGAGTTCAAGCCCCACGGCGCCTTCGGCGGGCAAAGACACTTCAACTTCTTCCGCTTCGGCCCATACGGCGGCAACCCACCGGTCTCGCACGCGAAACACGTAAACTGCGGCGCCGGTATCGACGGGCAGCCGGCCCACACGGGTTGCGCCGGCCAGGCGGTGCGCGATTGCGTCCAGATATACGAACGCCGGGCCGAGCGCGTCGCCGGTCACGAGCGGCGCGTCGAATACGAGAAATGAAGCGCCCGCGGCGGTCAGTTCCATGCCGTGCCGGGCGAGCAGCGGGCCTTCGTGCGCTTGTTGGCCGGCGGATGCGGCGATGTGGGCTTGCAAACCGAGGCGTTCGTAGCCGGCGCGTTCGGCGGCCTGGCGGGCTTGCCGCACATCTTCGGCGCCGGCGCCGGGGCCGAGCGCGACGGCGTCGACCGTGCGGCCGAGGCCGGTTTCCAACAGGGCCGCAACGGTTTCGGCATCGGGCACGGCAACGGCGATGGGGCTTCGGGTGCCGCCGGCGCGAAGAGCCTTGGCCGCGGCGGCCGCGGCTTCCACAGCGCCGGTGCAATCGATCTGCCAGCCGTAGACCCGGTCGTGAAACTGGCGCGCGGCCGATTCACACAAAGCCGGGGCCGGCTCCAACAGCCGCGCTATGACGCGGAACGAATCCTCCAGGACGGCTTCGACTTTCGCAAAATCTTTTTCGTCTTTGATGTCGACGCGCACCGACCGCACGCCGGCCGTGCGCAACGCCAGCCGTTGCGAAAGCCTGGTGCCGCCATTTACGGCGGCGCAGACGGGCAACGGGGCGGTTTCCCCACCGGGCCGGTCGATTCGGCAGAACACGCCGGTGTGGTCGCGGATGCCCTCGGGGCTGTTGAAGCGGACGGTCAGGAAGTACCTGCCGCGGAGGTCCGGCGCCTCGTCGACCGTACGCCATTGCTGGCTGTACGCCTTGAGGCGGATGCCTTCTATTAGGGCGACGACGGTATCGCCGGAAAAAGCAGGGCGGATTTCGACTTCAACACTGATCACGCAGTCCCTGTCGGCCACGAACTCGAGTATGAGCGGGTCGCCGAGGTAAATGTGGGGGGCCGGCTGATCCGGTGCGACCGTCACGGCAACTTCCGGAGCGGCGGCGACAGCGGCCAGCGCCGTAAAAAGCAGCGGCATCATAGCCCGATAAGGAACGGGTTGTGGCGGCGTTCTTCTCCAACCGTCGTGGCGGGGCCGTGGCCCGGATAGAGCACGGTCCGGTCGGGCAGGTCCAACAGCTTGGCCCGAATGGACTCGAGGAGCTGGTGGTGGTTGCCGCCGGGGAGGTCGGTTCTGCCGATGGAGCCGGCAAACACGACGTCGCCCACGAACACGAGCCCTTCGCCGGCGAGCATGATATGCCCGGGGCTGTGGCCGGGGGCATGAACCACGTCCATCTCGACCGAGCCCACCTTGACCGTGTCCCCCTCCTTCAAATACTGGTCGGGCATGGGCGACGGCGTCACGGTGACGCCGAACATCTGGCCCTGGGCTTCCATCGCCTGGAGCAGCGGAAGTTCTTCTTCGTGGATGGCGAGAGGCGCGTGAGTGTCGCGGACGAGCGCCGCGTTTCCGCCGCAGTGGTCGCAGTGGCAGTGGGTGTTGACGATCATCCGCACGCTGACGTCGCCGAGGGCCCGGGAAAGGTCATGGGACACATCGCCGGGGTCGATAACGACAGCCTCGCCGCCCGATTTGACCACGTAGCAGTTAACAAAAAACGGCGTAACCGTAAAGGTCAATATTTCCATCGAAAGATCTCCTGGAACCTTAATGCTAGCTTAATGAATTTGGGGATCTCAAATCCTGAAAAGACCGATGGCCGATTTCACAGCGCGTGCCGCGAGCAAGAGGCTGGAAGCCTCTTCTACATTATAAGTCCCGTAGGGACGGCGCGAAAGTAGCCCAGGACGTTAGTCCTGGGTCCCAGGCCATAGCCCATATGAGTCCCGTAAGGACGGTTGAACCCTTGCGCCCTTTCACGCCGCTTCCTCGACATGCCGGCGTCGTCGGGCGTATGGTGTCGGAATGAACAAGCTTGATTCGGGTGTCGAGATTTTGCCGCAGATTGGGCCGAAACGGGCGGCCCAATTGGCGAATCTGGGCATCGCGACGGTTCGCGATTTGCTGTTGTGGCTGCCCCGCGGCTACGAGGACCGGCGGCGCGTGACGCCGATCGCGGACGCCGCGGAGGGGGACACCGTGACGATTCAGGCGGAGGTGGTGAAGGCGCGGGCGGTGCGGCTTCGGGGCCGGATGTCGCTTGCCGTGGCGACGTTGCGGGACGAATCCGGCGAGTGCCAGGCGACCTGGTTTGGCCGGGGGTTTCTGGCCCGGACTTTCGAGCCGGGCGCGCGGGGGCTGTTCACCGGGAAGGTGGGGAAGTACAAGGGCAAGGCGCTGAAAAACCCGGACTACGAGATGTTGTCGGGCGACGAGGAGGACCTGTTGCACACGGGCCGTGTGGTTCCCATATACCGGTTGACGGAGAAGGTAACGCAACGGATGCTGCGCCGCTGGGTGTGGGAGGCGCTTCAGTGTTGCGCGGATGATCTCGAGGAGCCTCTGCCGCGCCGGTTGCGGTCGAAGTACAAGTTCCCCGAGGCCCGCGAGGCGATCCGCGTGGCGCATTTTCCCGAGGAGACAGCGGGGGCGGAGAAAGCGCGGTCGCGGTTTGCATACGAGGAGTTGCTGGAGATTCAGCTTGGCGTTCTGGGCGAGCGGGCAGAACGGTTGCACGAGGAAACGGGCATCCGTCACGTAACGGCGGGGCCGCTGCTGAAAGCGTTCCGTAAAAGCCTGCCGTACCCGCTTACGAAAGCGCAATCGCGGGCGGTCGAAGATATCCTGTCGGACTTGGAATCGCCGCGGCCGATGCTGCGCCTGGTGCAGGGCGACGTCGGCAGCGGCAAAACGGTTGTGGCGGTGCATGCCATGGCGGCGGCGGCCGATGGCGGTTACCAGACGGCCGTGATGGCTCCGACGGAGGTGCTGGCCGAACAACATTTCCTGGTGTTGCGCGAGATGCTCGAGCCGCTGGGGCCGTGGGTTGAGTTGCTCACCGGCTCGATGAAGGGCGCCGCCAAGGCGCGGCGGCGGATCGCACGGGGCGAGGCGCACGTGGTGGTCGGCACACACGCGCTGATCCAGGAGAAGACGGAGTTCAACCGGCTGGGGCTGGTGGTGATCGACGAACAGCACCGGTTCGGCGTCTTCCAACGCAACGAGCTTACCGCCAAAGGCCTTAACCCCGACGTGCTACATATGACGGCAACCCCGATCCCGCGGACGCTCGCCATAACCGTCTACGGCGGCATGGACGTGACCGTGATCGACGAGCTGCCGCCGGGACGGATGCCCGTGAAGACGCGCCGCGTGCCGGCCGAGAAGACGCCGGACCTCCACAATTACATCCGCGAACGCGCCCGCGAGAAGTTGCAGACGTACTACGTCTGCCCGCTCGTCGAGGAGAGCGACAAGCGGGAGTTGGCGGCGGTCACCACGCATTTCGCGGAACTGAGCGCGGGGCCGTTGTCCGGCGTGCGGACGGCGCTGATGCATGGCCGTCTTGCGGCCGACGAGAAAGAGGCCATTATGCGCGATTTTAAGGCTGGGCGGACGGATGTGCTGTTCAGCACGACCGTCATCGAGGTGGGGGTGGACGTCCCGAATGCGACCACAATGGTTATTGAAGACGCGGCGCAGTTCGGGTTGACGCAGTTGCACCAGTTGCGCGGGCGCGTCGGCCGGGGCAGCGTGCAGTCGTATTGCTTTCTGCTGGGGACGCCGAAAACCGAGGAGGGCGCGCGCCGGCTCGATGTCATGTGCAGGACGGCAAGCGGGTTTGAAATCGCGGAGGAAGACCTCAAACTGCGGGGCCCTGGTGAGTTCTACGGCGTCAAACAGGCGGGTCTGTCGGACCTTCGGGCGGCGGACCTGATCCGCGATGTCCGGCTGCTGGACCACGCCCGGCGCGACGCGCAGGAGATCCTCCGCCGCGACCCGGGCTTGGCAAAGCCGGAACATGCCCTGATCGCGGCCCGCGCCCGCCGGTTTCGCCAAATGCTGGCATAAAACAGGTGCTTGGTTTCGTCAACCAGGCCTAACGGATGTTAAGCTTGGTTGACAGAACCGCCTGCGGTTATTACTTGACAAATAACGTCCCGTGTTGTGTTATAATCAACCGGGGACGAGTGCAACTGGAGGCGTAGTGAGGGGAGTGCTACTATGAAATTCACCCGCTTTTGGCTGAAAACTTGCTTTTTTCTTGTCTTTCTAACCTTTTTTGCCTGCCATTTGCCGGCATTTTGCGCCGAAATAGAACCGGGCCCTCTGGTCCCGGCGGTCAAAAACGCCCGCCCCGCAACGGGCGCCGCGGTGACGCTTGTCGGCCGGGGGAACCGTGCCGCGGAAGTGCGGAGAAATGGCGAAGTGACGGAGCTGGAACCGGGCGACCTTGTTCTCGTGAACAAGGGCGCCGGGATGCTGGACTGGTTCCAGGCACCGGCCCCGGCGCCGAAACCGCAGGCGCAGGAAGAGGAGAAATCGTCGGTGCAGGAAGCCGAGGAAGCCGCGCTGGATGAGGGCGACAAAGCGGTTGAAGAGGCCCTTGTCGAAGCGGACAAGGAGGCGATCCGGCAGATGCGAGAAGGCAAGTATATGTGGTTTTTCGATGAAAAAGGCAAGGTAATGACCAACGAAGAGCTCGACCGGCGCATCAAGACGGGCAACCTTAGCGGCATCAAGGCGGTGAATGATGACCGCCAGGAGTGGCGGCCGAGCAGCGGCAATCAGAAGGAGGAGTAGGAGGAACGGGGCAAAGGACGCAACGGACGAGTGAAAGGCGCTTGCAGCGCCTTTTTTTGTCGGGCCCGTGTTCTTATTCCCGGATTTGTGTGCGGTAAGCTGTTGATTTCCAGGGGCTTGTCGGAAATATCACTATTCTCTGCAATATTTCCCGCTAGCTGTGTGTTTCTAAAGTGACTAATTGTTTTTGCATGTGAAGACCCGACGCTCAACAAGGCGGGGAATCTTGTCAGCCAGAGTGGGAGCTATTTGGTGACTGCCGGAGTTGTGGTCGGGCGAGAGTGAAGGGAATTTAATATGCTCGACTCGTCCACTAAACTTCGCGAGCTTAACACGGTATCCATCTTGGGGAGCTACGTGCCGCGCCAGTGCGGCATCGCCACGTTTACCAAAGATTTGCGCGACGCGATCGCGGGCAATTTTGACGAGGGGGAGGTGCTGGTTCTTGCGATGGACGACAACCCCACGGGCTACATATATAGTCCTGAGGTGAATTTTCAGATTCGCGCCCACCAGCCCGACGACTACCGTGTTGCGGCCGACCTCTTAAACATCGACCAGATCGACGTAGCGGTTGTACAGCACGAGTTCGGCATTTTCGGCGGTCCGGACGGGAGCTATCTTCTGGAGTTCATCCGGCGGTTGCGCATGCCGATCATCTGCACGCTTCACACGATCCTGCAGCACCCTTCGAAGGGCCAGATGCGGGTGATGAACGAGCTTTCGCGCCGTTGCGACCGGCTTGTGGCGATGAGCCACCTGGGCGAGGAGATTCTGCGGGAAGTCTACGCGGTACCGCAGCACAAGATTGCTTTCATTCCGCACGGGATTCCGGACGTGCCGTTCGTGGACACGAGCTTTTACAAGGAAGAGTTCGGCACGGAGGGGCGGACGGTTCTTCTGACGTTCGGCCTGCTTTCGCCGGGCAAGGCGATCGAGGTGGTGCTTCAGGCGCTGCCGGAGGTTGTGAAAAAGCACCCGGAAGTGGTTTTCGTAGTTCTTGGCGCGACGCATCCGGGCGTGCTGGCTCAGCATGGCGAGGCCTACCGGCGGTCGCTCGAGGGGCTTGTGGAAGAGCTGGGCTTGCAGCACCACGTGATTTTCGAGAACCGTTTCGTGAGCCTGGACGAGTTATGCCGTTACATCGGGTCGGCGGACTTGTACGTGACGCCTTACCAGAACGAGGCGCAGATTACGTCGGGCACGCTTGCCTACGCGACGGGTGCGGGCAAGGCGGTGGTGTCGACGCCTTATCTTTACGCGAAGGAGATGCTGGCGGATGGAAGGGGGCATCTTGTCCCGTTCGGGGATTCGAAACGGCTGGCGGAGAAGATCAACCACATGCTCGACCACGAGGTGGAGCGGAGCTCGATGCGCAAGCGGGCGTATCTTTACGGGCGTCCGATGGTGTGGGAGGAGGTGGGGAAGAGCTACCTGGCGCTTGCGCGTCGTGTGCTTGAGGAACGGGAGCGTAGCCCGCGGCCGGTGGTGAAACGGGCCCGGCGTACGGCCGCGGCGCACATCATTCCGAATATCGACCTGCGTCATTTGCGGGTGATGACGGACTGCACGGGGATGCTCCAGCACGCGTTGTACAGCGTGCCTGACCGTTTGCACGGGTATTGCACGGACGACAATTCGCGGGCGCTTGTGGCGTCGATGATGTATTACGATTTGACGCAGGATGTGTCGGTGTTGCCTCTGGTGACAAACTACTTGTCTTTCCTGAACAGCGCATACGACAAGGAAACGGGAAAATTCCGCAATTTTATGAGCTACGAACGTCAATGGATCGACGACGCTTGCGACGACGACGTTCAGGGGCGTTCGCTTTGGGCGCTTGGCCTGGCAGCGGCGATGGCGCCGACGGAAAGCCTTCTTGCGTTCAGCACTCGTCTTTTCAACGCGGGTTTGAGCACGATACCGGACACGTTGACCTCGCCTCGGGCGTGGGCGTTCGTGATCGTGGGCATTCACGCGTATCTGCGGCGGTTCAGCGGCGACGTGCACGCGCGGCAGGCGCGGAGAGTGCTTGCGGACAAGCTTTATGCCCTGTACGAGTCCTGTTCGGCGACGGACTGGCCGTGGTGCGAAGACATTATGACTTACGCGAACGCGAAACTGCCGCACGCGCTGATATTGAGCGGTCAGTGGATTCCGGACGAGCGGATGCTGGACCAGGGTCTGGCGAGTTTGAAGTGGCTTTTGGATCTTCAGATAGATGAGAACGACTGCGTGAGCCTTATCGGCAACCAGGGTTGGTGCAACCGGAACGGGGATCGCGCCCGGTTCGACCAGCAGCCGATCGAGGCGATGGCGCTGATCGAGGCTTGCGCGGAGGCTTATCATTGTACGTCGGACGAGATTTGGGTGCGCCATGCGGTTCGGTGCCTGGGGTGGTTTCTGGGCAACAACGACACGCAATCGGTTCTTTACGACGCGAATACGGGGGGGTGCCGCGACGGTCTTCTTTCTCACGGCCCGAATCAGAATCAGGGCGCGGAGTCAACTCTCTCGTGGCTCATCTCGTTAATCACCGTGCATAATTTGATAAAAGAAGGAAAAGCGAAACCGCCGGTTGGCAAAGCGGTTGGTGAACGGGATGGAGGCAAGGAGCTGTGTCCGAGCCGATTGTAATGATTTCGAGTTACCCCCCGCGACTCTGCGGGATAGGGACTTTTTGCGAGGAAGCGCGGGAGTTTATCCAGAAGAAGAACCCGGGCCGGGACGTTTTGGTGATCAGCCATTTGGACGGCGCGGGCGAAGGGGTGATGCCGCTGATCGACCTGAACCGCGAAGACTGGTGGCGGCCGGTGGTCGATAAGGTGGAGGAACTGAAGCCTTACGCGGTGCACATTCAGCACGAATACGGGCTTTACGAGTACTACAGTAACGGCCAGGGCGACCGGAACCGGGGTTTCCTGAAGATGCTGGATAAGCTGCGGAAGTGGCCGACGGTGATGGAGCCGCACACGGTCCACGGGCGGTTTACGGAGCGCGAGGCGGAGTTCATCCGCCAGGCGTGCGACCTGACGCATATGATGATCTTCAAGTGCGCGTACCAGAAGTGGCGCTTGCATTGGCAGTTCAGTCAGCGTGGGTGGCCGGTGCCGACGAACATCATGATCATTCCGCACGGGGCGCGGCCGGACAAACGGTATTCGGTGGAAGACGTTCCGCACTTGCGGGAGGAACTGGGCCTGAACGCAATTTCGCACCTGAGCAAGCACCTGGTCGGGCTTGTTGGCTGGATCCAATCGAATAAACGCTGGGACATCCTGACGTCGATGTGGGAGGAGGTGCGCAAGGAAATCCACGAGAGGTCGGGCGTTTGGTGGGACCTTCTTGCGGCGGGCAGCATGCGCGATCCCAACCACGAGCGGGATTACCTGCTGTACCGCGGGCAGCTCGAGGTGTTGGAGAAGAGCAAGGCGGCGCATTTTTTTGAGTTTATCCCGCGCGGGGACGTGTATTACAAAGTCATGGCGGTTTGCGACTGCGTGGTGCTGCCGAGCACGGACGAGACGCAGTCGGGCACGCTGGCGCGCATCATCGCGGTGAACAAACCCTACATCACGACCGCCCCGATGGAAGGCCTCACCAGCCAGACGCTCGAAAGTGGCGGCGGGCTGTTGTTCAGCACGAAGGAGCTGTTGCGCAAGCATTTGATACGGCTGGCGTGCGACGCGGAGCTTCGGATGAAGCTCGGCAGCCGTCTTCAGGAGTACCTGGAGAAGGTTGTTTCGTGGGAGGTGGTTACGGAGCAGTATGATGAGGCATACTCGATCGCACGTGCGTCGGCGCTTGGCGGGAATCCGGCGCAGATTCCGGCGGAATTCTAGAACAGTTCTCAGTTAGCCTTTCTCAGTTGGCAGTTGGCCTTGATTGGGGTTTGAGTTGGATGGGAACTCCGGGTAAGAATTCTTACAAGGGAGCGTTGCACGCGCTTGCGCTTGTGACGGAACTCGGTTTTGCGATCGGGCTGCCGATTGTTTTTGGTGCGGTTGTGGGGAATTGGCTCGATAAGCGTTACGGGGGCCGGGGTGTGATCTTTTTGGCGGTTTTTCTTCTTGGCCTGGCCTCGGGTCTATACAGCGGTTACCGTCTTTTGCGGAACGCCGTCGAACATTACAAGTAAGTCAAGATTTATCGACGTCTCGCTGCCACTTTTCGAACGATTGGGTGAGGCTTTCGACGAGCTGGGGGTGCTTCGCGGCGATATCGCTGGTTTCGCCGATGTCTTCGTCCAGATTGTACAGGGCGGTTTCTTTCCCTTTTCCGACGAGCTTCCACGGGCCTCTTCTAACGGCCCAGTCGGTGTCGAACCGCCAGAAGAGGTCGCGTTGCGGCAGGGGTTGGCCCTCAAAGAGGAGCGGCGTGAGAGATGTGCCGTCGATATCGCCGGGTGAAGTGACATCGGCGAGTTCGGCAAAAGTGGGGAGCAAGTCCATGGTGATGGCGGTCTGATCGGTGACGGCGCCGGGTTGGATGCGGCCGGGCCACCAGGCGATGGCGGGCTCGCGATGGCCGCCTTCCCAGACATCGGTTTTCTGTCCCCGGCAAGGGCTGTTGCTCGAGATCTCGCCCTGGAACTTGCCGGCGTACTCGAGGTAGCCGCCGTTGTCGGACGTGAAGAACACGAGCGTGTTGTCGTCGAGACCGAGGTCTTTTAAGGCGGCCATGATTTTGCCCACGCTTGTGTCGACGGCTTCGACCATTTCTTTTACGACGGGGGCGACCTGGCCTTCGGGATGCGGCCCGAGTTTTTGAAGGCTCCAGTAGTCGGTCCCGACCTTTCGGTGGGCCTTTTCGCCGGGCGCCTGCCAGGGGAAATGGATGACGAGATGGGCAACGTAGAGGAAGAAGGGACGGTCCTTGTTTTGCTTCATGAAGTCGATGCTGTGGCGTGTGATGAGCTCGGAGCTGTAGCCTTCCTCCATCTCGATTTTGTCGTTGTGGTACCAGTCTTCGGCGCCTGACCGGCTGACGTGTGAGATGTGGTCGCCGTCGCCGGTGAGGAGGCCGCGGAAATCGTCGAACCCGAAGTCGGTGGGCATGTGGGGGTGGCGGTATCCGAGATGCCATTTTCCGTACATGCCGGTGGCGTATCCGGCCTTTTTGAGAACCTGAGGGATGGTGAGTGCGTCGGGCGGCAGGCCGATTTCGGGGTTCTTGGCGGACAAGGCGCCTTCGAATTCGCGGCCGAACCGGTGCTGATACTTGCCCGTCATGAATGCCGCGCGCGTGGGCGAGCACATGGGGCCGTTGGCGTGGAAGTCGGTGAACTTGAGCCCTTCGCGGGCGAGCTGGTCGATGTGGGGTGTTTCGTTTCTGCGGTTGCCATAACATGCCAAGTCGCCGTAGCCGAGGTCGTCGGCGAGGATCACGATGAAGTTCGGCGGCCTCTTGGACTGTGCGGTTGCGCCAAAGGGGCGCGCGGCCCCGGCGGCTACGGCGGCAGCGACGGATGCTTTGAGGAAGTCGCGTCGTTTCATTGTGCCCTCCCGCGGGTTTGGCGGGATTGAGGATACGCAATGGGGTTTGCGGTTGTAAAGAGGGGGTAAGGGATAATTGGCCCACCCGGAGCTTGGGATGATACCGACGGGATTGCGCCGACCGCGGACGGTCGGGAGTCGGTGTTCCGCTATCGCTGCATGCCTCCTGCTAAGAAACGCGAGCGCAAAGCTTCTGTCGCGCCCCTTCAGGGCTGATTGCAGGGGGTAATCCCGCCTACCTGGGGCGATGCCCCAGGCTATCCTGTTGCCGGCCCTTCAGGCCTAAATGCGGCAGCTTGGTGTGCATAACAAAGTCTCGTTTCTTCAAGGAATCGCTGCCGGAGGTGGTGGGGGCTCGCAATGCCAGGTGGAGTAGCGGGGTTGTTTTTATTGCTGAAACCCCGGCTGACAAACGCACACGCGAAGCGGTGGGTGGCGTCAGCACGGCGCGGAACTCGCACAGGGCTCTTTCGAATGTGATGAGGGTTTTGCGAGTAACACGTTTATCGGCAGTAGATTACGATCGGACTGGGAGCAACGCGAGGAGAGCGGGATGGCTAGACATAAGGTCGCCAGAAATCGATGCTCCCAGTTTGGCTTTTGTTCCAGGGGTACGGGTTAACCGTTTTGCAGTGTTCGCAGCGCCACAATCGCGGGAGCCCCTGGCTTCTTGCACGGCGCACGACCTCAAGATGCTTGGTGATGTCGGCGTCTTTGCGTAATGGACTCGCAACCCTATCGGGGCTGTCCTGAGTTCCACCCGTTGGCGGCGAGCCGACACGGATGGCAAAACTTCCCGCGATACCTTCGTCCGTAATGACCGCGGCATCCACGCCGAGTTGATATTTTCGCCCGCACCCCCAGCACTTGAGAACGGGATCCGGGAAGCCCACGCCTCCCAGCGCCCGGTGCGCCGTCGTTTGAACGCGAGGATTCTCGTGAGCCAACGCTTTCCGCAGGATATCCTGTGCGCGCGAAACCGGGGGATCGCCCTCACAGAAGTTGGCCAAGGCATGGGCTGCGGCGGACTGGAGTTCATCGCTTGCCGAGAGTAGGTCCTCCAGCTTTGACAAAGCGCGGGGGTCACGAATCTTCCCCAAGGCCTCGCACGCCGCGATGGCCACCGCCGGTTCCTCGTCATTGAGGGCCTTGGCGAGTGGCTTAAAGGCACGCTTGGTCTTGAATTCTCCGAGCGCCTCTGCTGCGGACATACGGATCTCATATGACGAAGATTGCAGGGCGCGACAGAACGTCTCAAACAAGCTTGGGTCCTTCTTCTTGCCCAAGGCCTCGATCGCCAATCGCTTGAGATCTCGAACCTTCGACGCTGCCACCAATGCGTCCTTTGTCAAGGGATGGTCCACCTCGCCGAGAATCCTAACGATGCTCTTGCGCACGGAAAGCGAGTAGAATTCGTCTTCCAGGGCCGCAACGAGTGACTTGATTCCCCCCTCGCTGCCCGACTCTTTCGCAATCTTGAGTAGTGCCTCCTCAGCCCTGCCGGGGATCTCACGTTTCTCGCTTCTGAGCGCCTCGACGAGGTCATCCACGGCTGAAGGCCCGATTGTCGCCAATGCAGATAACGCTTCCCGATAGTAACGGTCGTTGCCGAGGCACTTGATGAGCGTCTTGACGTCCCCTCGATTCACCAGCTTGGCGAAATTTGGTTTTGGGAAACGCGAGACGAGATCTGATATGCCTTCAACGATTCGCTCCATGCTGAGCGCCAGAAGGACAACAGTGGCAAGGGTAAGGAACAAGCATAGGATGGACATACTGGGGTGTCTATTTATGAGATTTGTCGTGAAATCCAAGAAGCCCATCAAGACATAGAAGCCCACATAGAGGACCAGAGGAGAAATGACAAGAAACAATATGGTAATGAGGAGTATTTGGTTTGACAACTGAGTTTCTTTATCTCTGCTCATTGGTCACTCCCTCGCGATGGAAGCGTAGTACCAGTTTATAAAGGTTTGTTTTCTTTAGTCGAGTTCGTGTGCCAGGTGAATGAATAGGGCGGCGGTCCAGTGGAAATCGTGCACGACGCCGAAACCCGCGCCGCCCTGGTTGCCGACGCCGCCTTTTCGTGGCAGCTGTGCGGGCGGGGTTTCCGTCGAGGAATCGTAATACTCGTAGAGGCAGCCGTGGAGCATGTAGCAGCGCACCATCTCCTGCAGGCTGATGCGGGCGATTTGCCTGGCTTCCTGGAAAAATCCGTAGGACATCAGCCCGTAGTAGATCAGCGTGTTCAGGTTAATCCAGGTGGGCCCGCGCCACATGTCCCGCGAGTAGGCCTCTTCGTCCTCCGATACCGTGGGCACTGGGAAGGGGGCCCAGAACTCGGTGGGGTTCATCAGGTGCATGCGCAACGCCTCGGCCCGGTCGCGGTCGGCGATTTGGGCGAATAGGGGGAGAAACCCGGATGCCGTTTTTACCGGGATGAACTCGCCGAACTCGTCGAGGTCGTAATAGAATGTGTCCTCGTCGTCCCACAACAGCGCATTCATTTTTGCTGCGATCTCGATTCTTCGCTGTTTCCATTCTTCGACGTCGCGCGGCCGGTCGAGGCACTTGGCGATTTTTTCAAGGTTGTGATACTCGCTGGCCATGTAGCTGCACAGATCGACGGCGGTGATGGCGCTGGCGTTGTCGAACCTGGGGCTGTTGTCGAGGCCGGATTCCGCGCCGCGCGCGCCGCGGATTGGGTCGTCCTCGACCCGCAGTTGCCAGCCGTAGAGACCGTTGGGCAGTTTGCGCATGTCTTCGAACCACTCGATATAACGTGCGAGCCGGTCGTACATCTCGCCCATGAAATCCTGACGCATGGTGTGTTCGCTGAGCTGGCAGATCGTCCATGCCAGCAGCGGTGGCTGGCAGCCTTCCTCGACGGGCAACAGCTCGCCGGGCCGCACGGCGAGGTGGATTTTTCCTTCGGGGGTCTGCTTGGTGAAGAGGGCGCGTATGGCATCTTTTGCGAGCTCCGGCCGCGTGTGCTGGAGGCCGAGGACATGAAAGGCCGTGTCCCACATCCAGAGGTAACGGTGGGGCATCCGGTCGGCGGCCGGCCAGCGGCAGGGGATATCGAGCTGCGCGCTTTCGATACTGATTTTCTGGACCGACGCGGCTTTGTAGTAGGTGCGGCGGTTGCTGCCCGCGAGCGACTCGGGGGCCTCGAGCGTTTTGTACCAGGCCATCCGCGCGGCGACGGCGTCGTCGAAATCGGCATCCAGCGCAGCACGTGCGCGCTCCACGGCTTCGTTCTGGTTTTCATAAGAGATGGCGATGCCGAACCGTCGTGCCTCGTCTTCCGTTCCGCTTGCGACTGCCACGAACCAGCGTTCGCCGCAGTAGATGTCTGCGTTATCCGCGGCGATGGGTTCGAAGTTCGCGGCGAACCGTGGGAAGAGGTTTTCGGGCACGTCATTAAAAACCATCCGAAGCGCCAGGGATGCGCGATCGACAAAAGCCCCTTCGACAACCCCCTCCACGGGCCCGGCCACTGCGGTGAGCCGCCAGCAGTCGCCAAAACAATAGTCGTTTGGCGTGCGCATCTGCACGACGCGCTCGTCGCCGGCGATCAACGACAGTACCAGCCGTGGCGAAAGCCAGAAGTCCCAGCCGATGCCGTCGGCGGTTCCGGCCGCAACGAATGGCTCGTCGTAGCGCGTCTCGCCATCGACGCCCGAGAAGGCAAAAAGCCCCCCCTGCGGCCACACATTGGCGTATTCTTCCATCCTCTGTCCCCGCTCCGAATTACCCACCAAACGCTACACTACCGGCTCCGGAAGGCAAAAACAAGGCAAGATCGCCGGGATTGCGCCGACCGCGGACGGTCGGTCGTCGACGGTTCGCTGTCGCTGCACGTCTCCTGCTAAGAAACGCCCGTTAAACCACCGCCACCTCCACCGCCCGGTCGCGCGGGAGCGCTCCCGCCACCGAACGCTTCGTTTTTTTCGGGAATCGCTGCGGGAGGCAGTGTGTGGGCTCGCAATGACAGGTGGACCTGCCGCGCGGCTCTTCACTCCCTGATGAGCCGGGTGAGGTTTTCGTGCTGGATGGCCTCGAGCGTGGGCGGGTCGAGCCGGGCCTTTTCGAGAGCGAGTATTGCGGCGGCGGGGGAACGGAGGGGCGCCGTGGTGCCGAACGCGAAAGTCGTTGGCGGGTGCTTCTTGAATTCGCGGGCGGGGCGAAGCCCGTTGTGGCCGACGAAAAGCGGGATGTCGTAGAGGCGCTGTGGTGCGCCGTCAACGGGGCCGGGGAGGACGTTGCGGAAGTTGAGGAGCAGGAACCTGGCGTCCGGGAACTGGCGGATGAACCTGGCAATTTCGGCGGGATCGGCTTCGCGGCCGGGATCGAGCGGGTGGCGGCCGCGGGGGTCCACGATGCGCCAGAAGAGGGCGATGGCCATTCCGAGTTCCGTGGCGAGCGCGACAAGCTCGGCGGCGCACGCGTCGGCGAGGGTGTAGCCGTGGTAATCGGGCAGGATGCGGACGACAGGCATTCCGAACTGTTCGCGGCACTGGCGGAGATCGCGTTGCCAGCCGAAGTAGGCGGGGTTGATCACGGCGCAGGGCACGATGCGGTCGCGATGGGGGGCAATGTCGCGGATGAGCTCGTGATTGGCCTCGTGCGCGTCTTTGTAGAGGAGCGCGTTGAGGTTGCCCACGAGGGCCTTGTCGATGCCGTGGCGATCCATGATTTGGACGAGTTCGGGTGCGTTTTTCCGGGGGAGCGACCGGAACGGCCAGTGTCCAATCCAGGCATCGGCGTCGTAGATCATATCTTTCTCCGGGCGAGGATGCCGAGGAAGTTTTCGCTGAGGACGAGGCGCAGCTCGCCATCGTCGAGGTTCGAGTCGATAATCTTCCCAAGCCCGCGGATCATGCTGGTGTCGCACGCAAACAGTACGCGCTCCGCGCCCAGCTCGCGCACGGTCCGGTCGACAATGCCGGAGTCGGCGACCGACCCGCTGGTGTCGACGTAGACGGTTGGGGCTTCGCGGAGGCCCTTAAGCTGGCGTTCCCAATCGCCGCCGCCGCCGATGTGGGCGCAGATGAACATGGCTTCGGGGTAGCGCCCGGCGATTTCGGCGAAATGCTCGCCGGTGGCGATGTTCGGCTGTTGTTCGCGCAACTCCGGCGCCGCCGGATATCCCGCGTGGACGAGTATCGGCACGCCGAGATCGATGCAACGTTCGATGATGGGAAACTGCGCGGGGTCGGTAATCTTGCGCTGGTGGTACAGCTTGACGCCAATCATGCCGTTGTCGACCACGCAGCGGGTGATTTCGTCTTGGGCGTGCGCGCCGTGCGACGGGTCGAGAAAACACTGGCCCATGATACGCTCGGGATACTTCCGCATCGCGGCGAGGATGAGGTCGTTCCGCGCCGTGACGGTTTCGGGCGGCGACGGGCCGCTTGTGATGGGCGCCGAACAGCAAACCTGGTCGATCCCGTAGAGGTCGAGGCTTTCGACCATCTCGTCCGCCGAGAGGGCGTATGAGCCATCGACCGAGCAATGGCTGTGGCAGTCGATGATCCGGAACTTGGAGAGGTCGATTTCGCGCGGCCGGGCTGCCGTCGCCGGAGCCGCACTCCCCGCTGCCAGCAGGACGGACGCGGAACGCAAAACCTCGCGTCTGTTCATCATTACCACGGCAAACGCCTCCCACAGTCAATTCTTCCGCCCGTCATAATGGCGCAGTGGGGCGTGTTTTGTAAAGCTGCGGCAGGTGCGGTACGGACGCTGGTGAATCGTGCCGAGTTTGTAGAGAGAAGAAAATGGTAGGCGGGGCGGGGCTCGAACCCGCGGCCACCGGATTAAAAGTCCGATGCTCTTCCAACTGAGCTACCCGCCCATCGGGGCTGCGCATGCGCTGCCGTGAGATCCGGCACTGTGGGAACCGGCAAACTGTTCGGCGGAGAACCGGTTTTCTTCCCCAGCTGAATCTCTGTGAAGTATAGAATATCGGGTTAAAACATTGCAAATGGGGCGGCGAACGAAGGCAGGAGGCGGGAGGCTAAAGGGCGGAAGTTGCTCTTGTAAAGGTTCTTTGGGGTTTCTCTTTACGCGGGGGTTGTTGAGGTGTATGATTGGTTTTGTTTTGTCCCTGCAAGCTTCTTGAAAGGAGAACGTTAAGATGCGCACCATATTGAGTTTTGCGGCCGTGGCGTTGACCGCGGCGGTATTTGTCGCGCCCCAGGCCTCCGCGGATAACTGGATTAACCTGTTCGACAACGAGACGTTGTTTGGGTGGACGCCTTACGGCGACGTGGGCTGGGCCGTCGAGGACGGCAACATGGTGAGCGGCCAGGGTTCCGGGGGCTGGATTTCGACGACGAGCCAGTACGGCGATTTTCAGCTTACGGCGCAGGTGAAAGTGGCGGCGGGCTGGTCAACGGCGCTTCTGGTTCGCGCGGGGTGCGACGGCAGCCCGTATGAGAACGGTACGACCGTGATTGAACTGAGCGAGCCGGAGAAAACGAAGCCGGACTGGCGCAATGTTGTGATCAACGCCCAAGGTGGCACGGTTACGGCGACCGTCGACGGGCAGGCCGTCGAGGTGAAGCAGGGCAACCGGCCGGTGGGCTTCATCGGGCTTGCCTACCACCGCAACGACCGCCCGCGTGGCGGCGAGGTGCAATTGGCGAGCATGCGGCTGCAGCCCATCAACATGAAACCGCTGTTCAACGGCACCGATCTGACCGGTTGGAACATCATTCCGGGCCATAAATCAAAGTTCGCCGTGGTGGACGGCGCGATCAACATCACGAACGGCAACGGCCAGATCGAAACGGCCGGCACATACAAGAATTTCATTCTCCAGCTCGACATCATCTCGAATGGCGAGCATCTGAACAGCGGGGTGTTCTACCGCGGCCCGGTGGGCGTGTTCTGGAAGGGTTACGAATCGCAGGTGCGTAACCAGTGGGTGGGCGACGACCGTGCCAAACCGGTAGATTTCGGCACGGGCGGCAATTACGGCAACCAGCCGGCGCGGAAAGTGGTGTCGAGCGACGGCGAGTGGTTCACGAAGACGATCGTCGCGAACGGCAACCACACGTCGGTGTTCATCGACGGCTACCTGGCGAGCGATTACCTCGATGTGCGGCCGATTTCCGAGTCGTCGAACGGGAAAGAAGGGTATGTTCCCGGGCCGGGAACCATCCATCTTCAGGGCCACGATCCGACGACCGACCTTTCGTTCAAGAACATCGTGATCCAGGAATATCCCGACGGCAAGTAAACCGTTTTTGAGGTAGGAAATGTCTGTTGGATTGATTTTCAGCGTGGCGCTCGCATTTTCTGCGGGCGCTACTCAGTCTATTGATGTGGAGCCCGTATGGTCGGGGCACCCGGTCGGGTTCTCGCTGCTCACGCACGGGAACCATCAGTTCGTGGCGTATTACGACGCGGAGCGGCGGATGAAGGTCGCATCGCGGGAGCTGGGCGCGCCGGAGTGGGAGTTTGTAGAGCTGCCGGAGAAGCTGGGATGGGACAGCCACAACTACGTAACTATGGCGGTCGACGACGACGGGCACCTTCATCTCAGCGGCAACATGCACGTCAAGCCGCTCATGTATTTCCGGACCACGCGGCCGCTGGACATCACTTCCTTTGAACGGGCGGGGATGGTCGGCGAGAAGGAAGACCGGATGACCTACCCGAAGTTTTTCCGGGGGCCGGGGAACGCGCTGGTTTACACCTACCGCGACGGAAGCAGCGGCAAAGGCGACCAGATCTACAACGTGTACGACTGCGCCTCGAAGCAATGGCGGCGGCTGATCGACGCGCCGCTGCTGTCGGGCGAGGGTAAAATGAACGCCTACCTGAACGGGCCGGTGAAAGGCCCGGACGGGCGGTTCCACCTTTGCTGGGTATGGCGGGATACGCCCGACTGCGAGACGAACCACGACCCCGGTTATGCGGTAAGCACCGATTTCGTGCGGTGGGAGACGGCGGCGGGCAAACCGCTGGAACTGCCGATCACGCTGGAGAAAGCGGGCGTTGTGGATGCCGTGCCGCCGGGCGGGGGCATCATCAACGGGAACGTGAAACTGGGTTTTGATTCGCAGAACCGGCCGGTGGTGAGTTATCACAAGTACGACGCTGCGGGCAACACGCAGATCTACAACGCCCGGTTTGAAAACGGCGCCTGGAAAATTGTTCAGGCCACGAATTGGGACTACCGCTGGGAATTCAGCGGGCGCGGGAGCATCGGTTTCGAGCTGGGCATCGGCGGCGTGTCGCCGTGCGGCGGCGGGCGCCTGAAACAGACGTGCAGGCAAAAAGACTGGGGTAGGGCAGAACTCCTGCTTGACGAAGATTCGCTGGAACTTATCCAAGAGCAACGGCAGGCGGGCGGCGGCCCGAAAGCTGCCGGCAAAGTCAAGACGGGCCTGCAGAAAAAGCAGGCGGGCGATCTTGGGCATGCACCGGCCGGGGTGTCGTACCATTTGGAATGGGAAACTCTTCCGGCAAACCGTGACAGGGCGCGCGACGGCGAGCCGCCAAAGCCGTCAATGTTGAGGATGGTGAAAGAAGGGCCATAAGAACGAGATAAAGGAGAGCAAGCGATGGCGAGCAAATCTGTAGTGGCGTTTTTACTGTGTTGCGTGTTCGCCGCGGCGGCGTTTGGGGCGGAGGAGTGTTGCGCGCCGTGGCAGACGTTGTTCAACGGGGAGAACCTCGATGGGTGGACGAACGCGCGGCCGGGCCAGACCATCAAGTGGACCGTCGAGGACGGGGCGATGACGAACACGCCCAAGGATAAAGACATCGCCACCGTGGAAAAGTTCAAGGACTTCGATCTCCAGCTCGAGTACAAGACCGTGCCGAAAGGCAACAGCGGCGTTTATCTGCGGGGCCGCATCGAGTTGCAGGTGCTGGACAGCTACGGGAAAGAGGAGCTTTCCACGGGAGACGACGGCGGCATCTACGGCCAGCATCCGCCGCTCGTGAACGCGTCGAAACCCACCGGCGAGTGGAACGTTCTCGAGGCGACGTTGGTTGGCGACACGCTGTCGGCCAAGCTGAACGGCAAGGTCATCCACGACAAGGTGAAGCTGACGAAGGTGTGCGGCGGGGCCTTGCCGGGTGCCGTAACCGATCCCGGGCCGCTGATGCTGCAGGGCGACCACGGAAAGGTGTGGTATCGCAACGTCCGGATTCGGCCGGTTAAGAGTTCAGAAAAGTAAAGAAGCAAAAAAGAGGGGCGGGCTGTTCGGAGCCCGCCCCTTTTGCGTCAGTTGATCTTGTCTCTGCGTTCTTTAAGCTCGCGCCAGGTGGTGAGGATGATGCCTTCCTCCTCGACGGTTTTCTTCACCTCGGGCGAGAGCAGGGCTTCGAGTTCGGCAAGGCGTTTGCCGCCGGAACCGGAGATGTGCTGGAACATCTCCGAGGGGCGGGTGCAGTGGACGATGAAGTAGGTGATGCCGGGTTTCATCTCGCGGAGAAACGCGCACACCTGTTCCGTTTTGTCTTTGTACCCTCGGGGGAAATTGCCGGTGTTGATATCGTCGAGCACGGGCAGGCCGGCTTCCCAGAGTTTTTCGGCGGTACCTTTGGCCATCTTGCCGGCGAGCGGGTTGTTCTGGCCTACGTACTGCATGTGGCCGCCGGGCATGAGAACGGGGATGTTTTTTTCGATGCCGACTTTGACGTAACGCTCGGTGTACCGCGGGTCGGCGAACAGCGTGCCCATGTGGGAATCGAGGTGGGTCGGTTTCATGCCGAACCCGAGGCAGCGGTCGACCTGGGCGCGGATTTCTTTCTCGATTTCGTCGGGCATGGCGCTCTTTATGACCTGGAACACCTCGTGCCACATGCAGCCTTCCTCGTCGACGAGCCCTGGCGCGGATTCTTTGCCTACCAGCGGCGGCCAGCGGTAATTCTTCCACTCCGCCGTCATGGTGAGGTGGACGCCGACGTCCCAGGTGGGATTGGCTTTCCACATTTCCATGAACTCCGGCACCGCTGCGCAAGGAAACATAACGCTGGTGGAACACGCCACGCCGTCATTCAGGGCTTCTTCAGTGCCGATGTTGGCGTCGTGGCACATGCCCGCGTCATCAACATGGAAAATGACTACCTTTGATCCCTCAGGCCAGCCCAGCCGTTCCGCAAAAGTCTTATCGGCGCCTTCGGCAGAAGGCGCGCCTTCAGCAGAAGGCGCGTTCTGTGCATACGCGACTGGCACGGCGAGGAGCGCCGCGGCAGCGATCAATATCAGCTTATCCATTTTGGTAAATCCTTTCTTTCAATCGAGACTATTCTTTGACCTGGTCGCGGCGGCGTTTGAGTTCGCGCCACGTGGTGAGGATGATGCCCTCTTCCTCGACGACCTTCTTGACCTCGGGGTCGAGCATGAGTTCGAGGTCGGCCTTCCGGGTGGGGCCGGAAGACGAGATGTACTGGAAGGTATCGCCCGGTTCGGTGCAATGCATAATAAACTCCGTGACGCCGGGTTTCATTGTGCGCAGGAATTCGATAGTCTTGGCCTTCTTTTCTTCGTAAGTTTTCCAGCCGTATCCGTCGGTGTGAATGTCGTCAAGGACGGGCAACCCCGCCTGCCAGGCAATCGCGCTAAGCATTTTGGCGGCCTCCATCACGTCGCCGTTTTCGCGGGCCACATGGGTCAGGTGGCCGCCGGCAACGAGGATCGGGATGCCGAGCTCGATGCCCACCTTGATGTAACGCTCGGCGAACCGCTGGTCGGCGAACAGCGTGCCCATGTGCGAATCGAGATGCGAGGGTTTCAGGCCCATGGTGAGGGCGCGGTCGATCTGGGCGCGGATTTCCTTCTCAATCTCGTCGGCGTCGGCATTTTTCACGACAAGCTCCACGCTGTCCCACATGCAGCCTTCCTCGTCGACGAGCGTTGGCGCGTTGGGCTTGCCCGCGAGCGGTCCCCAGCGGTGGTTGTCCCATTCGCTGGTGAGCGTGAGGTGAACGCCGTAATCGACTTCGGGCTTGTCGGCGACGTGGTGAACGTATTCGCTCACCCAGGGGCAGGGCATCATGATGCTGCACGACGTGGCCATGCCTTCTTCCATCGCCTTGATGGTCCCAACATTGGCCTCGTGGCACATCCCGGCGTCGTCGACGTGCCAGATGAGCACTTTATCCGTTGGTTTCCAGCCGAGTTTTTCCGCGTAGGTTTCGCCGTAAGCGTTTGCGGCGGCAAACGCCACACAGACCGCAATCACGGCCATAAGTGTGATTTTTCGCATAACGTGTTCTCCTGCTTGTGATTCGAATTTTGCGCCCCGCGCACCCGCGGCCGACGCATGTATAACGTTATTACATTTCTGCGGACTTTTCCAGTCTTTTGGGGAAACTGCGTGCGGGGAAACTGCGTGCGGAGAAACTGCGTGCGGAGAAACTGCGTGCGGAGGAAAGGCGTGCGAAGGAAAGGCGTGCGGAGGAAAGGCGTGCGGAGGAAAGGCGTGGGGAGAAACTGCGTGCGAAGAAACTGCGTGCGAAGGAACTGCGTGCGGAGAAACTGCGTGCGAAGGAAAAGCGTGCGGAGGAAAAGCGTGCGGAGGAAAAGCGTGCGAAGAAACTGCGTGCGGAGGAAAAGCGTGCGGAGGAAAAGCGTGCGGAGGAAAAGCGTGCGGAGGAAAGGCGTGCGGAGGAAAAGCGTGCGGAGAAAAGGCGTGCGGAGAAAAGGCGTGCGGAGAAACTGCGTGCGAAGAAACTGCGTGCGAAGGAACTGCGTGCGAAGAAACTGCGTGCGAAGAAACTGCGTGCGAAGGAACTGCGTGGGGAGGAACTGCGTGCGAAGAAACTGCGTGCGAAGGAACTGCGTGGGGAGGAAAGTGCGTGGGGAGGAAAGTGCGTGGGGAGGAAAATTGGGCGTGGTTACTAGGGGTTGATGTCGCAGGCGGCGCCGCGGCGGTCGGCTACGAGGGCGTTGAGCACGCCGAGCCGGGTTTTCGGGCCGGCGGATTTCCCCGTGACAGCATCGAGCAGCTTGATGTCGATGTGTTTCCCGCGGCGGGCGAAATAGTAAATCCAAAGGGGGAAATAAAAGAGTTCAATCTGCTCGACGGCTTCGATGACCGGCTTGTTCATCTGTCCCCGGCGGCGGAGGATGTATTTTTGCAGCCCGCTACGCGCGGCCTGGGCGGCTTGTGTTTCATCGAGGCCGGGTGGAAGAAAAGCATCGGTTTTTTCGCAAGGCTCCAGCTCGACCACGGCGTCGAACAGGGTAACATCGCCGGCCCACGCGTCGACGGAAGTCCACATCATTTTTTCCTGTCCCCGCACGGTGGTCCGGAGGAGGACGGCATACGCGGGCATCCACAGGCACTCGATGAAGGGCATTTTGCGCGACTCCGGGTCGCCGGGCCGCGCGATGTTGGTGGGTTTGACGAGCAGGCCGTAGAGGTTCGCCAGCCGGGGCTGCTCGAAAAACGCGGCGGCCCGCTTGCTGGGGAAGCGGACCGCCAGGCATTTGACGGTTATGTCCACGTTTAGTCAGGTCAGGTTGAGTAACTGAGAGTTTGGCGCCTTCCGTGCCTCATCAGCAGCGTAATTCCATACCCGATGGAACCGAGGCCCACGGCAATCAATGTGAGACCGCAGATGAAATTTACCACCGCGCCGCGCACGTACGGCGTGCTGTGCCGGCCCGTCACGGCGCCGGCGCTGATACCCCTTTCCGCCAGTGCTTTTTCCGCGTTGGCGCGGGTCATCCCCACCAGGTTTGGCAAGCGGAACGGTGTTTCGGCGTCCTCCCCGGATGCGCTTTCCAGTCTCGCTACCGGTTCAGAACCCTTTGGAGGGGCCGTCTTCCGAAGTATTTCGGCATCGTTTTCCGTGGAATTGTCTTCTGGCCCGAGGGAGACAACGAGGTCAACGGTATCGCCGGGCCTTACTTCGGCGTGGGCGGCCGGATTATGCTCGAGCACCGAGCCTGGGCCCTTGGGCTGATAAGCCCAGTAGGTTCCCAACAGGACGGGCAGCCCCAGCGCAATGATAAAAATCCCCAACGCGATATAGGTTTCGCCGTCGCGTTTTTCCATGCTCACGTTCACGTTTTGCCGGGATTCGTCATGTTTCACGACACTCATTTCGCAATTTCCTATCTGAAGTAAAGATAAACCGCCACGTGCGGCAACATAGAAAGGCACGTCCAGAGCCGGAGGTCGGTCCAGATGCTCTTATACGGCCGGCCGTGGTTCACGTAGTCCTTGTTCAAGAAAACGACGACCCACACCATCGCCATCACAAACATGCCCACGCCGAATACTTGCATAACCCAGTTGGGCAAACCGGCCAGGACGCTGTTCATGGGGTGGAAAACCGGCGCGAACACGTCGTGGAACGCCGACTGAATCTGCTCGATGACGGTGGGCGTATTTTGCACAAGCGGCGCCGCTTCTGTTAAACCTCGTTCCAACGTTTCGGAAACTTCTGCTGTTGATGCCATTAGGACGAAACCCTTTCTTCAAGCGCCTCCTGGGCCTCCAAATCGGATACAACGGAGCTCCAGACGAGCCCGCGGATCTTTTCTGGGGGCTCGCGCTTCGTCAACAGGCTTACCACCACAACCACCACCAACGCAAACACGAACGACCACCACGCCACAAACAGGAACGGGTCTTCAGAGGGGAAAAGTCCCGGGGTGAAATTCAGGATGAAGGACATGCACACGCCAAGGACGAGCCCTGCCAGGCCGCCATAGCCGGTGGCGCGCGGCCAGACGATGCCCAGCAGCAGTACCGCCAGAACCGGTCCCTGGAAGAACGACAGCAGGGTCTGGATGTAGACGTAAAGCTGGGTGCGGTTGCCAATCGGTTCGGCGAGCAGCGCCGTGGTAATGATTAAGGCGGCAGTGAGAATACGTCCGACCCGGAGCCCGGTTTTCTCGTTCAGCGGCCCTCTTCCGGTCCATTTCCGGAATTGGCCGACAATGTCGGTCAGGAACATGGTTGCAGTGGAGTTCAGCGTGCCCGATATGCTCGACATCAGCGCGGCAAATAAGGCGGCGAACATCAGTCCCCGCAGTCCGGGCGGCAACAGCATGCGGATCATCTCGGGCACGGCGCTGTCGGCTTCTTCCATGGGAAGGTCTTTCACGAGCACGAGCGCGCACAACCCCGGCAGGGCGACCATCAGGGGGATCATCGATTTGAGGAAACCGCCGAACAGCATGCCGCCTTTGGCGTCCCATTCGGTTCGTGCGCCCAGCGTGCGCTGCACGATAACCTGGTTTCCGCTCATGTAAGCCACTGCCAGCACAAGTCCGAGGCCGAACACGATGCCGGTCCAGGGGAACGGGCCGGTGGTGTCGTGGGGGAGTAGGAGCTTGAAGTGGTCCTGGAACTCCGGTCCTTTCGCCAGGATTTGCTCCTGAAGCGAAGTCCAGCCGCCGACTTCCCACAGGCTCAGCGCCAACAGGCCGAAACCGCCCACGTACATTACCACCAACTGGACCACGTCCGTGAAGACGACCGCCGTTAAGCCGCCGGTGAAAGTGTAGAAACCGGTAATGCCGGCGGTTATCCAGAGGGCGAAGTAGGGGTCCCACCCCAAGACGGTGTGCATGAGCTTGTCGGCGGTCATCCACTGCATGACGGCGAGCATGAGGAACAGGAAAATGACCCAGATCATGCCGTTGATGAATTGCACGGCGGAATTATAGCGCCGGCCGAGGAATTCGGGAATGGTGAACACGCCCGACCGCCAGAAATACGGGACGAACAGGAACGCGGCGATCACCATGGCGGGCATCGAGCCCATCCAGTCGAAGTTCGCGGCCGCCACGCCGTTTTTGAACGCGGCCCCGGCCACGGCAACGAAATCCACCGCCCCGATGTCGCTCACGACGATTGAAAACCCGATAGCCCAGAACGGCAGCGCCTTGCCGGCCACAAAAAAGTCTTCCGCGTTGCCGACGTACCGCGTGCACCACCATCCAAGCAACAGCGTGCCCAACATGTACACGCCTATAATGACAATATCTACGGCATGAAGCCCGACTACTTCCATTCGAGTCTCCCCGCGCGTTCCTTACTGCGCAGCTGCAATTGTTCCTGGCCCACCAAAAGCGTCGATTGACGAGTATGACAGATTAAAACTCGCGGGTGCAAATCCGTTGAAAAACTGCGCCCGCACCGTCCAAGTGGTTAGTTTTCCGAGATTTGCCTTGGACTTTACTACGCGTTCCCGTAGGCCAGAATTTCATTTGAACTTAGCCGCCCGACCTGTTCCGACATCACATTCAACCCCTAAGTCATTATGAGGCAGCATCTTACGGGCGGCGCCCAAAACCGAGGTTAAAGTTCTTTCCCGCCGGGCCGATATGTTGTAGAAGAACAGATTGGGCGGCGGTATCTCTTTTGGCGGATTTTGCGCCGCGATAGGAGCGACGGTTATGGCCGGATTTTCGGTAGGCGGGCTTGTAACGGGGCTGGATTCGAATACGATCATCCAGCAGTTGATCCAAATCGAGCGTATGCCGATTCAGCGGTATACAACCCGCAAGACCGCGCTCGAGGCCCAGAAAGAGGCCATCAAGAAGCTGCGGACGCAGTTGATGACGCTGCGGAACCGGGCGCAAGATTTCAAGTTGGGGCTGGTTTTCGGGAAGTACAAGGCCTCGGCCAGCGAAGAAGACGTGCTGGGCGTGGAGCTTTCGGGCGTCCCGGTGACGGGTTCGTATACGATAGAGGTCTTGCAGCTTGCGAGCGCGACGGTTGCGCGGAGTTCGGGAACGATGGGCCAGCCGATCGATCCCGACGCGGCACTGGTGTCGAGCGGGATGGCCGCGGTACAGGCGGGGACGTTCTCGATAAACGGCGTCAGCTTTACGGTAGACCCCGAGACGCAGTCGCTCAACCAGATTCTCACCGACATCACCAACAGCGCGGCCGGCGTCAATGCCACTTACGACCCCGCGACCGACCGCGTGACGATTGAGAACAAAACCGCCGGCGACACCAGCATCATCAATTTCGGGGCCACCGACGACGACAGTAACTTTCTTCATGTGATCAAAATCGAGGACGCGAACCAGTCGACCGGCGCCACTGGCGCGACCACGGCCACCAGCAGCCTTAATCTCGGCGCGGTCGAGCCCGGCGACACGCTGGCGGACGCCCGGTTCGCGAACGGGGCGGTCACGGCGGGTACGTTTTTCGTCAACGGGATTGAAATTACGGTCGATCCGGCGGCGGATTCGCTGGGCGACGTGGTGCAGCGGATCACGGATTCGGATGCCAACGTTTCGGCCAGTTACGACAGCGCCACGGACACTATCCAGCTTGTGTCGAAAGACCTGGGCAGCCGGACCATCGCGCTGACCGCGGGCACGAGCAATTTTCTGGACATCACCAACCTTACCGCGGCGGTGCAGACGGCCGGCAACGATTCGCAGTTCACGGTGAACGGCGGCGCAGTGCAGACGCGCAACACGAACCAGGTGACCGACGCCGTCGGCGGGGTGACGTTGAACCTGCTGAGCGCGGGGACGACAACCGTGACGGTGTCGAACAACGACGACTCGATCGTGGAGAGCGTTCAGAAGTTCGTCGAGGCGCTCAACGAGTCGGTTGACATGATCAAGGGGATGGTGAGCGCCGGCGGGGACCTCGAAAACGACGGGACCATCGAGGCCATTCAGATGTACGCGCGCGAAGTGATGTTCGGCCAGGTCACGGGCATCAGCGGCTCGTTCATCAGCTTGATGGACATCGGGATCTCGACCGGGTCGACATTCGACAGCACCGCCGAACCGAAACTCGAGCTGGATGTGGAGGACTTCAAGGCGGCGCTTCTGGACAACCGGGGGAACGTGAAGGATCTGTTCAGCAACACGGGCGGAACGGGCGTGGCGGACGAGCTGTTCGCGTACCTGGAAGACATAACGAACTTCAGCGGTTTTTTGAACAGCCGTTCGAAGTCCAACGGTAGCATCGACGTTCAGATCCGTAACATTAACGACCAGATCGACCGGTTGGAAGAGCGGGTGGCGTCGAAAGAGGAGCGGTTGCGCAAGCAGTTTTCCCGGCTCGAGCAGATGTCGATGACGTACCAGACGCAGGGAGCGTCGATCAGCTCGCTGGGCAGCATGTACAGCCTCTTTTAATTTGAGGACAGCGGCCTTAGAATAGGGGCCGGGGATAATGGAAGGAGCAGTGCCAATGGGCGGAACAGCGGCGAACCAGGTTCCACAGAACAATTCCGGGCACAAGGCCTACAAACAGGTTGATGTCGAGACGGCTTCGCAGGGCAAGCTTGTCGTGATGCTGTTCAACGGGGCGATCCAGCGGGCCGAAGAGGCCCGGCGCCAGATTGAAAAAGGCCGGATCGACGGCGTGCACAACAACCTCGTCCGCGCCCAGGAAATTATCGCCGAACTCCGGACCGCGCTCGATATGCAGGCCGGCGGAGAAGTCGCGCGCAACCTCAACCGCATCTACGAGTACTTCCAGCACCTGCTCATCAAGGCAAACATACAGAAGAAAACCCCGCCCATCGAAGAGTGTGTCAGGCTTATGACGGACATGCGCAATACGTGGCAGGAACTGTTCGCAAAAGTCGACGCGGAAAAACCGCCGCAGGCTGCCCGCCCCGCTATCAACCCGCACGGCGCCGCCACGCTGAACGTGGAGGGGTAGGGTCCAGGCGCCACAGGGGGGCGCGGGAAGGTTGACAGCCGGCCTTTGGCTCCTGTCTGCAATGGGTCAACGCTGTCTGATTTTCCGACTGGTATTCCCAGTGTTCTCACCGCCTGCGGGCGGCGATTCGCAAAACGACATGCAACGCAATCCCGATCCTCCACCTGTCGTTGCGAGCCCGCCACCGCCTCCTTGTATGTTGCTTTTTGCTCTTTTTTCTGACGAGATAAAGAGCAGGAGCTGGCAGAGGCGATGCCTCCCGGAGCGTCGATTGGACAGCTCGTTTGCGAGATGGCCCTGCCAGCTCC
>Ga0272441_10002779_pt1 | contig 34833 bp, 32 predicted proteins | sample SSMProp6N_FD_193582 | JGI IMG/M metagenome (GOLD analysis project Ga0272441, IMG submission 193582) | Marine sediment archaeal communities from Little Sippewissett salt marsh, Falmouth, MA, United States - SSM-Prop-6N | ecosystem: Environmental > Aquatic > Marine > Wetlands > Sediment ... | reverse complement strand
CCCCCCCCAAACACGAAGATCGACATGTTTTATTTCGCTGAGGGTTTATAACCGATCACTCTCATTAAAATGAAAAGCCTCCGATTTTGAAAAATCGGAGGCTACTGAGAGGCTCCATCTTATTTTACTTTGTCAGTCAGGGCTTTCCCTGGCTTAAACTTGATAACCTTTTTTGCCTTTATTTTAATCTTGTCTCCCGTTTGAGGATTTCTTCCCGTTCTTGCCTTACGCTTGTTAACCGAAAATGTCCCAAATCCTACCAAGCCCAACTTCCCATTCTTTTTGAGTTCAGTTGCTACTGTTTTGATATAGCATTCTAGTGCTTTCGCTGCTGCTGCCTTCGATATGTCTGCATCACCAGCAATAGCCGCAACCAATTCCGCTTTTGTCATAATAAAACGCCCCCCTTTCTTCTCTTTTTTTATTGTCTCGCATAGATAGCTCGGAAACCCAAAACGCCGCCTTCACATCGTGACAATGAATATTCAATAGTGAAAATCGTCCGAAACATCGCAGGGCATTTTAAGCTCATATAAATAAGACGGCTCTTGGAAGACAAATGGGAACACTACCCCCACCTTTTCAAAGCAACTGATAGCATAAAGAATGGCAACAATCAAGGAAAATCCCATGATACTTCTCGTACAATCCAACTATAATCACCATTTCAGTATGCAGGGTGTTTGAAAATAATTTGACCAGTATGCGCCCGACTACGTGCAACGCACCATGCAATCGCGGATAATCCCTTTTCCTGATACTGATCTTCTCGGCCTGATTTCAGATTACGGCATTACTTCCTTTTTTTGACCAGAAAATACAACTCGCCCTCCTCTTTCAGATGGCCAGCCATGATTTCAGCGTATCGATCGAGCCCGCAGTACAGATCCACTCTGCCGGGACCACTTATCGCGCCACCCGTATCCTGGTTGAGAACAAATCGTGAAAACGGTTCCCATGTTGTTATATTTCCATCACTGTCCACAATCGGTTTTTTCGTTTTTATAAAAGCGATGGCACCTTTGGGGAACAACTCAGAATCGGTTGCAATGGTTCGTCCAGAGGTTACAGGCACATCCAAACACCCGACAGGACCGTCCTCAACGATTCGAAAGAACACGTAACTCTCATTATGAGCAAGAACACGAAACATCTCATCAGAATGACTCCGGAGATATCTCCGGATGCTTGTCAGAGAAACCTCATCCATCGAAAGTTTACCCTGATCTACCAAAAAGCGCCCTATGCTTCGGTAGGGATGCCCGTTACTTTGATCATAACTGACCCGCAGTAGCGTACCGTCGGGAAGCCGCACGATCCCGGAACCCTGGATATGAAGAAAAAATATGTCGACAGGATCGGCGAGCCACGCAATCTCAAGTCCTTTTCCCGCGAGATGCCCGTCGACATCTATATTCTTGCGGGTATAGTACGGAAGTGCCCTGCCATTGACGACTCTCGCCACAATCCGCTCTCTATCATATTTGCTGTCGAATAGCGTGAGGTCTATGATAATGTGATCACCAGGGGTTCGATAGATAGGATACCCGTACTGAGGGGTTTTCTCCCGCGATCCATCCAAAACGGGAGCATAGTACCCCGTAAAAAGAACGGTCCCCCGCCCATCTTTCCCCGAAGCCCTATAGATATCGAATGTCTCGTACAACTGTCTTTCAAACGATTCCGCCGAATCCGCATTTTCCATGAGATCACGGAAGGCCATGAGAGATTCCCGTAACTCGCGGACTGTATAGCTTTCGTCTCCAAAATGATACCTCCTATTGTCCGGTAACCTTCGGTAATATTCCAGAGATCTTCCGATTGCCTGTTGCAGTGATGCCGTATCAAGATCATCCTTGAGGAGGGGATATTCACGGGGAGAAACTGCCGTTAGGGCTGGTAGCGGTTTCTCAACATGAACCGCACATCCGACCAAAAGAAGAACTAATATTGCGAAAATGGCATAATATCTTATCTTCATGGGAATATCAAAGTTCAAGGATCATTGCTATTTCATCGCAATAATCGGGATACTTCGGGCATTTGAAACAGTCAGACCAGATCTTTTCGGGAAGTGTCGATTTGTCAACCTCTACAAATTCGAGACTCTCAAAAAATTCGGTTTGATAGGTAAGCGTAAATATCCGCATAAGATCGAGCGTTATCGCCTCCGAAACACAGGCGTCGACAAGCTTGCGTGCGATGCCTCCTCGCCTGTTTTCTTCCGTTACAAAGAGTGAACGCAACTCGGCAAGATTTTCCCAGAAGATATGCAGGGCACACAGACCGACTATCGCCCCATTTCCATCATTACAATATACGTAAAAGTCGCGCAGACACCCGTATAAATCCATCAGAGAACGGGGCAGCATTTCTCCTTTCGCAGCTGAGTTATTAATCAGCCGATGAATGACTTTTACATCACTTACCTTTGCTTTTCGTATCATGTCCTACCCTTGACAGCACTTTCTAATTCCCGATAGCAGGTTGCGGTCACTCGCTATGTATGGTCTTGAGCATTTCATAGGCGTGCTCTCGGGTCGTTTCGGTGATCTCAACCCCGCCGAGCATCCTGGTTATTTCTTCAAGTCGTTCTTCGTCGGTCAGTACACGTACAACCGCATTGGTTCTGTCCCCGACAATATGTTTTGAAACAAGAAAGTGATGATCACCAAAACAAGCTATCTGGGGAAGATGGCTGATACAGATCACCTGATGGTGCTCCGATACTTCATGGAGTTTTCGTCCCACGACCTCCGCAATCGCACCACCAATCCCTGCATCTACCTCGTCAAAAATAACGGTGCTGACCGAGCCGGTTCGGGCGAGCACTTTTTTCATCGCCAGCACGATGCGGGAGAGTTCTCCTCCCGAGGCAATCCTGTTCAGGGGTTTTGTTTCCTCGCCAATATTGGTTGAGAGATAGAATTCAACCGTACCGATACCCCGGGCATGGGCGACAGGATCCCCATCGCTGTCCGTCGGGGGTTGAAAAAACCTGACACCGAATGTCGTATCCGCCATCTTCAGCGTGCGGATCTCCTGCTCAATCTCCTCTTTGAGTTTTGCCGCGACAGCCGTTCGCTTTGCAGACAGTGCCCGGGCCTTATCCAACATCTGCCGCTTTTTTTCAACACTTTCACCTGTGATGCGGGCTATCTGATCGTCAACCGACAATATTTCTGCAAGTTCCTTTTCGATCTCTGATTTCTTTTTCAAGACACTTTCAAGGGTCCCCCCATGCTTTCGTTTCAATCTTCCGAGACATTCAAGTCGATCATCAATGATTTCAAGTCTTTCTGGGTCGACAGTGATTCTATTCTTATAGTCTCTCAGGGAAAATGCTACCTCTTCAAGGGCGAAGTAGATAGCATCAATATCGCGAGGCGATATCTCACATTTTTCGTCAATCTGTTGTATCTCTTTGACGTCACGCAATACCATGCTTACTGTCTCTAAAATCGAGTCTTCACGGGCATAGAGCAGTTCGTACGCGTTCAGGGCATGTTCGGCCAGTTTCCGGGCGTTGTTTAACACCTTCTTCTCATTCAGCAGTTCAGCATCTTCACCCATACTGAAGGTGCCGTCGTTTATTTCTTTGAGCTGGAACGTTAAAAATTCTTCCCTCTCAATCTTTTTTCTATTCATTGCCTTCAGTCTATCGAGCTGATCCTCGAGAGAACGATATTCACTGTAGAGCACCGCAAAGGCATCTCTCGGCTGCATCAGTCCTCCGAATTCATCGAGGATATCGATGTGCGTATCCGGATTCAGGATCGTCTGATGCTCATGCTGACTGCAGATGTTGACAAGAGACTCACTGACCGAAGTGAGCGTCCCTAAGGTCGCCAGACTACCGTTGATATACACCCTGTTTTTCCCCGACCGTGATACGACACGCCTGACGATGAGTTCGTCCTCTTCGCCATAGCCCATATTCCGCAGCTTCTCTTTTATTTCGCCTCTTTCCCGAATATCGAAAAGGGCCTCGATCACGGCAGAATCTTCCGATGACCGTATGAGATCCGAAGAGGCCCTTTCTCCGAGGAGAAGCCCGATTGCACCGATAATAATCGATTTGCCCGCTCCGGTTTCGCCTGAGATAATGTTGAACCCTCCCGCGAAGGAAACATTAAGGGCATCGATGATTGCCAGATTTTGTATCGTTAGTTCCCGTAGCATACGTGCATCATGGTGATCCACCCCACCCGAGTTTTGTTCGGATTATTTCGAGATAATCATGGTAGGGCGAGTCAATGAGATTAATGTAGTACTGCGATCTGCTCACCTTTATGGTGTCACCCGGTTTTATCATGGCTGACAGCTGGCCGTCCAGTGTTACCGCGGCACAGTCGTCCTCTGTACATAAAACCACACGAACCGCCACATCAGGCGAAAGCATAATCGGTCTGTTCGTCAATGTATGCGGGCATATGGGGTTAATAATGATGGAATTGAGATCAGGCAGCACAATGGGACCGCCCGCAGAAAGGGAGTATGCCGTTGAACCGGTTGGTGTAGAAATGATCAACCCATCAGCCTTAAACGTGGTCAGGTATTTATCATCAACAAATGTCTCTAAATTGATCATATGGGAGAGATTCCCTCGCATGATAACCACATCGTTCAGCACCGACTGCGTCAATGATTGTTCGTCATCACTTTCAAGAACCACATCCAGCATCATCCTTTTCGTTATCCGGTAATCTCCCTCCAGGATTATCTCCATGGCGTCGAATATCTCGTTCAGATTCACAACTGTCATAAACCCGAAGCCACCGAGATTGATGCCGACAATGGGGACATCCAGCCCTCGTATCGACCGACTCGCCATAAGCAGGGTGCCGTCACCTCCAAACACGACAATCATATCGACGCGAGACACCATATCATCTCGTTTTACTCCGTTACGTGATTCAATTTTTCCAGCTATTTCTTCATCGAGGAACACGTCCACCTTTCTGTCCCGAAGCCACTCGCTCAAATGGCATGTATACTCAACGGCACTTGCCTTGGTACTGTTTGCGATGATTCCGACTTTTCGGATGTTCTTTCTCATTTCGTTTCTCTGCTTCATAACCGGCTCATATCTTCCCGGTGTTGACCCCAACCTGCACCCGCACCAACCGACACAACACGCCGTGCATTATCTCGCCAACAACACGAAAACCCTGATAAAATGTCTGGAAATAACTATCACAAAAATATGGAGGTGTCTATTTGTAATTCCGGCACCCGGTACGGAACACCCTCAGCAGACATCCGGCAGGCCATACCTTCGTCAGGGGAAACACGGTTGACCAACTTCCATCGGATAAATACCGATACCCTCTCAGGAACCAATCCTACGGAGCGTTTTATCGATGTCCCGGATAGCATGAATAGGCCATCCTACGATCGTGCTTCTCGTCGTCCGATACGAAGAGCATAATGACACTGACAATAATTTCAGAGACATACTGATTGTACCGGCACCACGAACAGAGTAGTGTCGGGGCATAAATAGCGACATACAGACAATCCGAAGGGAGGACATACACAATGAATAAAGAGGCAGATGGCACGATACATGCCACGAAGAATGTTCGAGGAAAAGAGTTCTGGTACGACCCAACGAGTTATCCGGTATTCATGCAAAGGCCCAAAAACGGTGCACCGCTGCTGTAAGCATGGTTTTCATCGCATGATGAGCATACTTCACAGACAGCGACACAATAATCGGTCAGAGGAGGTAGAACGATGACTATGAAAAAAGAGGAGAAGGGCAACGACAGACACGCAGTCAGGAAACCTGCACACGACATGAACGCTATCTTGAATGATCCGCGCAGTATTTTCTCATACAATGCGTAAGTCCCCGGACCTTATCATCACTACATGAGAGGAGACATTATTATGATCCCGAAAAAGGACAAGAAAGCCAAGATTCGAAAAGAAAGATTCGGAGCAACGCGGTGGTATGATCCGACATGCTATCCTGCTTTCATGGCGGCCCGCGAGAACGATACTGCAAACGTATAGGACAACAGGAACACAGACCATACCCGGTAAAGCCGCAGAACTGCGCTGTTTCCATAACGCCTGCACATAGAGGAAGAATTGTCATGCCTCGCGAAACGACGGATAACGGTGAATTCATTACTGTAAAAAAACGACCCGAGGGAAAACCAGAGGCCCCATGGTATGATGCTGCTGTCCGAGAATATCTGCTCGGGTAATGTCAATGCTATCTAGAATGACGGCGGCTAAGGGAACACAATGGACCTCATTGTCTGCCACTCGCAAGATTACATGAGGATTCCTGTCCCGCTTTTGATGCGCCAAAGGAACCCTTCCCTGCATGGAATGCTGTTCCGTTCGTTTCGCTCGCCCATCTCGCCACTGCCGACAATTTTTTACCCTATACTGAACCTATGCCATGCATCTCATCAATAAATTGTCTTGTAATTCCCAAAGAGCTCTGGTAGGAAAATGCTCACCATGAAACACACCATTCGGGTTCCTACCGTGGAACAATGCTTCTCCATAATGAATGAAATGGCAATGATGGACCACATAGTGGCCCATTCCTGTCAGGTATGCCATGTTGCGCTCTCAATTGTCGATCTTCTGAAAGCACAGGACATATCTTTAAATCGAGATATTGTCTGTGCAGCTGCACTGCTCCACGATATTACCAAAACGCGGAGCCTTTCGACGGGAGAAAACCATGCCCTTACCGGCGCCCAGCTATTGAGAGAACTGGGATACCACACTGTTGCAGATGTCGTCCGGCAGCATGTCCGTCTGGATTCCTACAACACCGATGAGAGCCCGAGAGAAGAAGAAATCGTCAACTATGCTGACAAAAGAGTCCTTCACGACGAAGTCGTGACGCTCCAACAACGCAAGACATACATTATCGAGAGATATGGGGGCACAGCGCAACGTCATCGCTATATTCACGAACTTTTTGAAAACACGAAAAAATTGGAAGAAAAAATTTTCATCTTTCTTCCAATCCCTTCCGCAAAAATTACGAGTCATCTCAATCTCTGCGACGTATCTTCTGATGTAATGACCCGGAGAAACAAACACACGCGGCATGCCACGAGCAACAGCCAATAGTACAAATAAATTCAGAGGGAACCGCTTTCTACCGGCGTTTCCATGAACCGTAATTTTCATCGGTAAAGTGGATATTGAAACAGTCGTACACGAACTCTCAGTTGAAAAACGTATTGATAATCGCGGGAGGTCACTTTGCCCACGACATTTACTCGAGCTTCCTTGCCCCGTTTCTTCCGCTTATTATCGACAAATTTGACCTTACCATGACGATTGCAGGACTTCTGACGTTTTTCTTTCGTCTTCCGTCCTTTTTCAGCCCTCTCTTCGGCATCCTGTCTGACCGAATCGATATGCGTCACCTCGCGATCATAGCACCCGCTCTCACCGCAGTAATGATGAGCCTCCTAGGTGCGGTACCATACTATTCATTGGTAGTTATTCTGTTGTTCATTGCCGGGATAAGTGCGTCATTGTTCCACGTCCTGGGTCCCGTCATGATTGCCCGGGTTTCAAGTAGCAATCTCGGCCGGGGAATGGGGTTCTGGATGGTTGGTGGCGAATTTTCTCGAACCGTCGGTCCCCTCCTTGCCGTCTGGGCGGTATCGTTGTGGACTTTCGAGGGCAGTTACCCGGTAATGATAGTCGGAATTGCAGCCTCAGCATTTCTTTACATCTACATGAAGGATATTGACCTCTCTCACGGGAAGTACTACACAGGCGACCTGAAAAAAACGTGGCTTTCGATCGCTCGAGTTATGCTTCCTCTGAGCGGCATCATGATTTCAGTCTCCCTGATGAATGCCGCTCTCGTGATATTTCTCCCGACGTACATGGTAAGTTCGGGGAAAAGCCTCTGGTTCGGCGGCACATGCCTTGCTGTGCTCGAGCTCTCCGGAACACTTGGCATCTATACCGGCGGAACGTTCAGCGATCGGATCGGACGGCATACCGTACTTCTGGCTGCGATACCGATGGCCTCATTGCTCATGATATGCTTTGTTCACGCCCCTGGTTGGTTGATCTTTCCTCTACTTATTCTTCTGGGATTTGTGGCTTTTGCCGTCACCCCGGTGGAACTCGCACTGGTACAGGATCACGCTAAGTATCATCGAGGTACGGCAAACGGACTCTACATGGGCATCAGTTTTTTCATAAGTGCTGGGGCTACCGTGGCATTTGGAGGTCTCGCCGACGTCATCGGCATAAAAAATGCTTACATCGTAAGTGCCATTCTGGGTTTTACAGGAATACCGCTTATACTCCTCTTGCCGCGGCGTGAGAACAACGTCGGGAAAACGTAACACCTCGACTCCTGAGCCCTCGCGGACCATCGTGAAACAACCACACGAGAATGATCGTATTGCATAAAAGACGAAAATCTTATATGTGTTCGGCATACTACACAGAGCGTTGAAAGGGGAAAAAGGAATGAACACACGTATCACGGAACTATTCGGAATCAAATACCCTATTTTGCTCTCCGGAATGAGTTGGATCAGTGTCCCTACAATGGTAGCAGCCGTTTCGAACGCAGGTGGACTGGGTATCCTGGCAACTGGCCCCATGGATGCCGATGAAACACGAAAGGCCGTTCGTGAAATCAAAGAATTAACAGATAAACCATTTGGCGCCAATGCAACGCTGCTCTTTCCGGGGGCTTCGGAAAACGCGAAAGTCCTCCTCGATGAACAGGTCCCGGTTATCAATTTTTCCCTCGGAAAGGGAGACTGGATTGTAAAGGCAGCCCACGAATATGGTGGAAAGGTTATTGCTACCGTCGTTAATATCAGACACGCAAAACGGGCACAGGATTACGGTGCCGATGGGGTAATTGCCACGGGGCATGAAGCCGCCGCACACGGTGAAGCGATCACGACGTTTGTCTTGATTCCCTCCCTTGTAAACGCACTTGAAATTCCGGTGATTGCAACCGGTGGTATTGCCGATGGCAGAGGGTTGGCCGCGGCACTAGCCCTTGGAGCCGACGGCATTGCCCTGGGAACTCGGCTAATGACAACAAAAGAAAGCCCCCTTCATGAAACATACAAAAACCTTTCCCTCGAAAAGGACGTCACGGCCACACTGTACTCCGACCGCTTCGACGGACTGGACTGTAGAGTCATGGAAACCACTGCCGCAAAGCGGGCAATCAAGCGGGGTCTCGATCTTCCGTCGGCATTTGTCAACTCACGTGACATCGCACGGCAGTTGAAACTCCCCTATTTCAAGCTTTTCCTCGGCGCGCTTGCTTCCGGATGGAAGAACGCCAGGATGCTTGCCTTTATGGCCAACGCGTTCAAGGCGATTCGCATCGCAACAGAAGACGGAGACACCGAGCGGGGAGTGCTTCCCGTGGGGCAGGTCACCGGTCTTCTCCATGACGTTCCGTCTGTTTCGGAACTCTTAGAACGAATGGTTGTCGAGGCAACGGAGGTGCAGAAAAGACTGAACACCATCATGGGGTAATGTTCTCTGGTACCGGTTCTTCAGGCCAAGAACTATGTCCCACAGTCCGTATGAGATATACGAGGGCACAGAACGAAATGGTTTTTCTGACCTCTGTGCCCTCTTCAATTTGTTCCTTTGTCATGCCCGCGGCTCAGGAATCCATTTTTTTCTTTGGGATTCTGATTTCTTTCTACCCATCCACTGACGCGATACCCGGTCAATCCTTGACCATAATTGAGAGGGACTCGAAATATGGTGGATCTTCCCGGTCAAATACCGCAAGGACCTCCGCGTGCAGCCGCTTTTTCATCTCCCTGAATGTTCCCCTGTTTTTATTAAACGCTTTTGCGAATGCCAGGGTTTCTTTTACCAGCGCTTCCTCACCCTCACATGCCGTTTGGACAACGCGCTGTTCCGCCATCTCGGCGGCCCCGTAACGTTTTCCCGTAAGCAACATCTCGTTGAACAGGCAATAGGGCACCGCTCTTTTGACCAGAGCGATCATTCCGGGGAGGAAAGGGATATTGACATCGATTTCCGAAAAAAAGAAGAACCCTCTGTCAGAGCGCATAAATCTGAAATCACACACACATGCAAATATTGCCCCTCCTGCAACACAGTGCCCGTTAATACCAGCAATGACAGGCATGGGATACAGAAGGATCCTTTTAAAAACATCATTTAGGCCATACAGGAAGTCTTTGATTGCCTGAAGGTCTTTTTCTTGCATTCTTCCCATGATCCAGTTGAGATCGATTCCCTGGGACCACGTTTTTTCATCGCTCGATGTGATGATGACGGCGTTGATTGTCGAATCGTTTTCAATCTCATCCAAGGCCCGCAACATGGCATTGTTAAACACGGGGTTTAAACGATTCTCACTTGTTGTCATGGTGATAATTGCTACGGTCTCATCCTTTTTCCACTCTAAAACAGACATTTCGCTCTCCTTCTTGATGGTTTATTTTCAAAAACAATGACGGCAATACTCGCTGATGGTAGTATGGTTCACGAAATACAATGCGCACTTGCCCGATTACCAGTCTGCTCTGGACAACAGATGAACGACAACCGGCCGTCGGTTTCTTGCCAAAACCGTCGCGCATTACCTCCCACCGCACGATGAAACGCATGCAAAATTTTGTACCCTTTCCTCCTGTCCTATCACATTGGCCGGCGTGATAATACAAGAACTGGGGCGGATATTGCAACTACTTCCGAGGAAAAAACAACATCATCAGGTGCATGGTACGTTTCCCCGTCCCCGGGGAGAGACATTCTGAAGAAATTTTTTATCATATCGATACCTGCCTACGGCAGGTGACCGTTTCATCCCCTTTTACGAAACGGGACACTCACATTCCACTCCATAAATCAAAAAATAGTTCTCACAAAAACGGCAGTAATCTGCTATTGTATTTTTACTATTCAGAGAAAGGAGCGTGGCATGAACATCCTTTTCGATACAGCCGAACTCCCATGGGAGCATCATCCTTCCGTGGCAGACGTTTTTATCAAAAGAATTGTCACAACGGCACAATTCGGTGACGATAGTCCCTCAATAGTAATGGTAAAAATACCCTCCGGTGTCGAGGTACCGGAGCATATTCATGAAACAAGTGAAGACATCCTTTTTATCGTCTCCGGACACGGCACTATGTGGATAGACGGTGTCGGCCCCGTGCGCATGAAGAAAGACGCCGTCGTGCGGGTTCCCCGTAATACGAAACACAAAATATTTGATGTCACGGAGGAGCTTCTCGTATACGACGTGTTTTCACCCGGTATCATGTAGTATCGATCCGGTCGTTTCCTTATTGTTGTAGCTCATCAAAACACACTACCATCGCGTCTATTCTTTTTTTGTCATCGAAAGCGTCCTGAGACGATTAATAGCAGCAGTGAATTCGAACTTCCTGAAGGCAGCATAATCCCCTTCGGGTCTATTACTGAGAATATCCAATCCCTTTTCCGCGATGTCTTGCATTACCATCCCTGCGATTTCGCCAAGCGTTCGCGCACCATCCATGTATCTGGTCGCATAGTAAATCGCATCACCTATGGCCCTGGTCTGGCTTATATTGACAAGCTGCTCAACCGCACCCAGGTCGATGGTGTATGTTCCGAAAGCTATGGACTGTCGTCCCTTTGACGAAATCTTGACCTCTCGTTTTCCTTTTCGGGGATCAAAACTTTTTGAAAGAGGTATGCGGCGACCAATCTCCCCAAACCGTTCTCCTCCTTCAGGACTTCGTTCCGATCGATACTTCTCGGCAATACTTCGGGCTCCCTCTGTTACGTCGTCGGGCCTATATTCCACCATGCACACAACGTAATCTGCCACATCGAAATAATCCCCGGCCCCGCCAATCGCGATAATCGATGAAACACCCCTGTCTTCGTAAAGCTGGCACACCTTATCGATAAACGGAGTTATGGGCTCTTTTTCTTTTGCCACCAGCTCCTGCATCCTGTGATCCCGTATCATGAAGTTGGTAGCCGAGGTATCCTCATCGATAAGTAATACCTTGCCTCCAATTTCCAGAGCCTCAATGATGTTTGCCGCTTGTGACGTGCTTCCGCTGGCATTGTCGGTAGAAAAAGCCCGAGTATCTTTACCGAAGGGAAGATTCGATATAAACGGTGAAATGTCCACTTTTTCGATACGCCGACCGTCTTCCGCACGGATCTTGATACAGTGTGAATTGGTAACGACAAATTCTCTCCCGTCTTTCGGTACGTGGTTATAGACACCTCGTTCCAGTGCTCGCAAAAGTGTTGATTTTCCGTGATATCCGCCACCGATGATGAGCGTGACGCCGTTCGGCACCCCCATCCCCGAAATCTTCCCGCGATTTGGCAATGTTACAGCAACTTTGAGGGAAGCAGGTGATTCAAACGGTACGACAGTCCCGTGGCAGAGAGGACGTGAATCGATACCACTCGCCCGGGGAAGAATCGATCCATCGGCCACAAACGCCAGAAGATTCATCTTTTCCAGCTGATTTCTCAGGAAATCGGCATCCTCAGCCGTTTCAATGTGATCGTAAAGATCATCACTCACGAGATTTTCCATTGTGAGGGAACCGTACACGATCTTCGGAAGTTCTTCGAAAAACATTGCTTCGGCATGCTTCCCTGCCACTTTTCGTCCGAATGCCGGAAGTCCCATAACGAACCGTGCCTCCACATAGTCCGACGTCACGAACATTGACGTGCGCTCAAGGATCTCTTGGCCGGGACGGTCTATCATTATGATTCCGCCTTTCCCGATTCCCCGCCCCCCCTTGCAGAATGTCCTCGTTGCATCAAAAAATCTTCGGGTAAGAAAGTCTCTGAGGGCCACCTCCCTGCTCTTTGTACGATAGGTGGCTGCACCAAACCCGGCTATCTCTTGGGGAATCCGAACTCTCATACGACTCAGTGTCGCATAGGGATCTCCCTGTACGTGGTCGACAATAAGGAGATACCGGCCAAAATCATAGTGATGTTTCAACTCCTTGTATGCCTTATATCCCCTGCCATCGATCGCACGAAGTGTTGTTAGGAACTCTTCCTGCGTTCTCATCTCTCGTGCCCCCCGCCACATTGTTTCACCCTCTCTTTCCCGACAGTCTTTGTACTGATCTCACGCCCAAAATGCAAATTATTTAACCCTGCGTAGCTTCTATCGCCACCATCCTCGCACGGTACTCGGACACCCTCCCCGATTTACATGAATGGAAAATTACTCTTTTCCCTTGACAATGATAAAAATACTGCTATGCTCCATGCCATGGTGGCGAGGAAAAAAGAAACGGACTTCAATGAATACTTCGACTTTTTGTGGGAACATGCCCAGTCTCAGGAAATGAGCAAAGGTCAGTTCATGAAAGTATCTGGCCTGTCACCCCAGCGATTCAGTGAATTTTCACAACAGACAAGAAATATTACGGGGGAATATTTTCTCAAAATGCTGGGGGGTGTAGGCCTGACTGCCGAGGAATTGCAAAAGCTCAGTGGAAAGGCCTTCTCAGAAGAACAAATGATTCAGTTGAAGTTTGAAGACTTTGTACGAAGTCAAAAGGTATTCATTGAAGAATTAATGAAAGACCCGCTTAAGTTACAGGCGTGTAAGACGGTTGTGCAATTGAAGGGGCTCTGGAGCAACCGGTATATCAAACGTATATATTCCAGACTCACAAATCTCAGAAAGCCCGGCCAGTCGGCCATCTCTTCGGAGTTAGAATAAGACTCGAACAGTATTGCCCTTTTTACGAATATTCCTCCTTTTCGGTGCTGGTTTCACTTTGCGATGACAAGGGTGAGAATGTTTTTGTCATCTCTTCGCAAGTAGTGGATATCATCGGCCATTCTGCGTATCAACATCACACCGAGTCCGCCAGGTTGCCGCCTTGAAATATCGGTTGTCAAGTCCGGCTCCGCCACTGAAAGCATATTGAATGGCCTCCCGGCATCCACGATATTGATTACCAATCGCCTGTAGCTATCGGTTCTGCACGTAATCTCCATATCGCCGATAGCTCCGGCATACGCGTGGTGACAGATATTAGCAAGTGCCTCCTCAACCACCAGTTCTATGTTCAGGATTCTTTTTTTACTGAACCCCTCATCTGAAGCACAACTTCGTATGAACTGGATCACACTGTCCAGGTTTTCGATCTTTGCCTGCAATTTAATATTTCCATCCATATGTGAGATCACCCGTTGTAGTTCATATTTCTTCCAACGCATCTTCCACGGATTCGAATACTGTAAAAATAGAAATGAATTGTGAGACTCTAAAAACGTCTTGTACAGCCCCCGTAAGACCAGAAAGGACTATCTGACCATTTTTTTCTTTGAGGTGTTTGGCAATCGCAAGAAGACTTCTCAATCCCGCACTGCTGATATATTCGAGTCCCGCGAGATCCACAACAAATTTCGTATCGCCCTCTTTGATCAATTGAAAAACCTTCTCTTCAAATTCGGGAGCGGACACTTCCCCCATTCTTCCTGTCACGACGACAATCGTTGCGTCCCTTTCCTTGTAATTGCGTATGCCCATACACCCCCCGCTGCGGTCTGATGCCGATAAAATCTTTTCTCCAAGAGCACGGCCAACTCAATCCAATCTTTATAGATAAGCAATATCAGAACAACGCGTTCGGTACAACAAATAAAATCGGAGACTATCGTAATATATTGTTTTATTGGTCTTATTTTCTCAGACCCCTACGTACCCCGCAAAAACCATCATTTATTCAACCACCACCCTGATTGAGAATATTTTGTAGAGAAGAAACGAAATCTCCCGTATTGTTTCAAGCATTTATCATTTCAAACTACTTTTAATGTCCACCCGAGATAGGTTCCTATCGCATACACGGCATCCTGTATCGTTGAGAATACCGGCAACCCGGCCTTTCTGAACGTGTTACATATGTAAATTCTCACTTTTTCGATGTCTATGTTATCTTCTGTATACTTTGCCACGATGGGTACGACTGGTTTTTCGTTTTTTTCGACCATCTCGGCAACAATTTGCGGTCCTCTCTCTATCTGATCATCCCGCAGATTAGCAATAAAATCGACAGAGAAATACGGAATGATAACGTCAATGCTTCCGTCACAACTTATGGATTCAATGGCATGGGACATGATTTCAAAATCAAATCCGTACACACCGAGATCGACGGGATTATTTGTGGACGTATTGACATGCCTTATTTTCTTTTTGATCCGTTCCTGAGTAGTGCCGTGCAATTCCGGCAGTGTCAGGCCTCCACGAACCGCTATATCGGTAAATGAAACCGCTGCACCCCCGCCCGCACCAAGAAATGCCACCCGCGGTCCGCTCGGCACTCTTTTGCCCGAACCGATCATGGCAACATCCAAAACCTGGTGCATGTTTTCGACCAGTATGCCTCCGTGTTGCCGGATTGCAGAAGACCAGATTCCGTAATTGCTGGCCAGGGCCCCTGTGTGGCTTGCAGCCGCCTTCGCCCCTTCCCTTGTCATACCCCCCTTGAAAAGGACAACCGGTTTCTTCCGGGTTGCTTTTTTCAATTTCCTGAGAAAATTTCTCGGATCTTTGAGATCCTCCACATAGCCCGCAATCACCTTTATAGAATCATCCTCTGAAAAATATTCCACATAGTCCTCGGCTTTGACGTCGATCTGATTTCCGTATGATATTGCTTTATTCACGCCGATCTTGCGCGATTCGGCCATTCTCTTGAAATTTATGGCTGTGCCTCCGGATTGACTTATGAACGCAAAATTTTCCGCCATTTCGCCATCCGACGGAATATCAAAACAGATCCCGGATCGGGGACAATGAACGCCGATACAATTCGGGCCGACAATTCGTGTAACTCCCTTTCGTGCTTCCTCTATCAGGTGTTTTTCACTTTCGTGGTTCCCTTCTTCGCTGAAGCCGGATGTAAAAAAATGTATAAATTTTATCTCTTTTCTCACCGCAGTGGTAATAATTTTCAGTGATTCATCAACCGGTGCCGCAACGATAGCTAAATCAATTCCCCCGGGGAGGTCATTAATGGATTGATACGCCTTCACGCCGTTGATTTCTTCATACTTGGGATTAACGGGATAAAGCCTCCCGCTGTACCCCCCCATCTGCAACAGCAGAAAATACGGCAGTTTTCCTTTCGCCAGATCCATCGTAGGCGACGCGCCGATTATTGCAACACTTTCAGGATAAAACAATCTGTCGAGATTCACCGTTCTTCTCCATTCATAAAATAAATCAGCAGACAGGTACGTAGTATAAAGTAGTGTCTTCCGTCAACAGTAATTCTGTTGTTTCATATAAATACGCCCTGTTGTGCAACTGTCGTAAAAACACTATGCCACGTCTGTCATATTCGCGTGGTCCGACGTGTTCATCATATACCGTTCACTCCGGCAACAGAAGAGGTTGAGCGGTGATTGTTTGTGTGCTAAAATCCAGCAAAATAATGCACGATACACGATATGACGAAACTCAAACTTCCCGCAACCTCGGCGATCAGAATACTAAAGGACTGCGGCGCGGATTTCATACCCCGCCCTTACAAGTACGAAGAGCAAGGAGGGACGAAGGTCGCTTCGAAAGAACTGGGGATCGACGAACACCTTGCCATAAAGACGCTCGTCATGGAAGACGACAGGAAACAACCCTTTATAATCCTCATGCACGGTGATAGAGAGGTCTCGACGAAATCCATGGCACGAATTCTTGGAATAAAATCGGTAACTCCCTGCGAGCCGAGAGTCGCACAGAAACATACAGGCTACATGGTGGGGGGAACGTCTCCGTTCGGCATGAAGAAAATACTCCCCGTGTATATCGAGGAGAGTATCCTTGCATTGCACAAAATTTATATTAACGCCGGACGCAGGGGTCTCCTCGTTGAAATGTCGCCGGCCGACCTTGTGAGAATTCTCGAACCGAAACCTGTCTCGGTGGGCTATTGAAAACAGAAAAAGATATGGACGACAAGAACATTATTATCCCATGTAAGGAATGCGGCACAAAAAACCGGATACCGAAGGGTCGGCTGTATAATCGTCCCGTGTGCGGAAAGTGTCGAACACCCCTTCCCGTCAGTATCTTTTTCAACACCCCCGTCGATATAACGGATACGTCGTTTCACGAGGACGTCCTTTCGTCGCCCCTCCCTGTTCTCGTTGACTGCTGGGCCCCCTGGTGCGTCCCGTGCCGGATGGTTGCTCCGATCCTCGAGCAACTTGCCGCAAAATATGCGGGCAGGATGAAAATCGCTAAGTTGAACGTCGATGAAAATCCCCTGACAGCCTCACAGTACGACACCAGAAGCATTCCGACAATGCTCCTGTTTCGGAGCGGAACGTTAGTGAACAGACTCGTGGGAGCGGTGCCGAAGGCAACGATCGAACAGCACCTGATATCCCTTTTGTCAATGAACCGCGATCGGTAAGGTATTTTATGGGTTAAGGATCTCTCCAAAGTATGATAAGGCAAGTGGTACAAAAGATAGTCGTCATAATGCTGTAACGGCGCACATTTTTTTCATATCGAGAGAAACATGGCACTGAAATTCAAGACCGAATACATTAACCATACGATACCGCACGATCACAGAATAGAGGAGTTGAAGTACTGGTGTCATACCTTTCAGGACATGAACCTGACACCTCTCTATGAAAACAGATCACTTGGCAACCTAAGTTTCAGGTTGCATGAATACGATGATGCGTTTATCATCACAGCTTCAGCCCTCGCGCTGAAAGAAGGGCTGCAGGATGATGCATTTGTCATGGTCCACTCTTACGATATGCAAAGAGGTATAGTATTTGCGAGCGGAGCACGGGAACCGTCCATGGAGAGCATGCTTCATTTTGGTGTGTATCAAGCGAGAAAAGACGTGAACGCGGTGTTTCACGGTCATTCGGGAAGAATCCTGCACACGGCCGATGCGCTGCGGTTGCCCACGACAGAAAAATTCGAAGATCATGGATCGGTACAATTGGTTGATAGCGTTCTTGCAATACTGCGTGATCATACGTTTGTAGTGATGAAAGATCACGGATTCCTCTCCCTCGGGGCAAACATGGCAGAGGCAGGAAGAATGGCAATCGAACTACATGAACGAGCACGAAATCTGAGAGAAAAGAAAAGTAAAGGATCTCTCGGGACACAGACACAAAAAGGCTGAAAGATGGACCCAAGAAAATTTTTCAATCTCTATAACCAGGGTTTTGTAAGAGTCGCCGTATGCATACCTGAGGTCAGAGTGGCTGACCCCGCATTCAATGCTGCCAGTTCTTGTACGGTTGCAAAACAGGCCGCTGAAAACGATGCCCTAATGGCCATCTTCCCGGAACTGGTGCTGTCCGCATACTCCAACGAGGATCTTTTTCACCAAGAGGCCCTCCTTCGCGGTGTGCTGGATCATTTGCAACGAATCCTCGAAGAAACAGAGAACGTGAATCTGCTTATGATCATTGGTGCACCCCTCAGGGTTGACTCCCTGCTTTTCAACTGTGCCGTTGTCATATATAGAGGACAGATACTCGGCGTGGCCGTTAAATCGTATCTCCCAAATTATCGAGAATTTTACGAGGGACGACAGTTTCACCCGGCAGGAGACGCCCTGTCGCGTACAATCGACCTGTGCGGCCAGAAGAATATACCCTTTGGTCATGATTTGATTTTTGAAGCGGAAAATATCAGCAACTTCAGCCTCTTTACGGAAATCTGTGAAGATGTATGGGTTCCTGTTCCACCATCAGCCTTTGCCGCTCTCGCAGGCGCCACGGTACTGTGCAATCTGTCCGCCTCTAACATCACCGTGGGAAAGTCGGAATACCGACATAGTTTGGTGGGAAACCAATCGGCGCGATGTATTGCAGCCTATCTCTACTCGTCATCAGGGCCGGGAGAGTCCACGACCGATCTTGCATGGGACTCTCATGCCATGATCTATGAAAATGGCACTCTCATGGCACATTCAGAACGATTTTCTCCTGCATCACAGGTTATTTTTGCAGATATCGATCTTGATCGTCTCGCCCAGGACAGGATGCGCATGACGAGTTTCGGGCAAAATGCATGTCAAGTCCGGGAACATGTCGAGAAGTTCCGGAAGATACCCTTTTCCGTTACGATTCCCGAGGGGAAAATATTGCTCTCTCGAGAGGTGCCGCGATTTCCTTACATTCCTGCCGATCCCGAAAAACGAGACGAGCGCTGCTACGAGGCATATAACATACAGGTCCACGGACTTGCAAAACGGCTGCAGTCATCCGGCATACACAATGTCGTCATCGGGATCTCGGGAGGTCTCGATTCCACTCACGCCCTCATCGTTGCGGCGCGCACCATGGATCTCCTCTCTCTGCCACGATCACATGTGAAGGCCTATACAATGCCCGGGTTTGCAACATCGGAAAAGACTTATAACAATGCCCTCCGATTGATGGAAGCTCTCGGTGTCGAATCCAATGAAATCGATATCAAACCGAGTTGCATGCAGATGTTCAGAGATATCGGCCATCCCTTTGCAGAGGGCAAAAAGGTCTATGACATAACATTCGAGAACATTCAGGCCGGCGAACGAACCTCGCATCTTTTCAGGCTCGCGAACCTCCGAGAGGCACTGGTGTTGGGAACGGGTGATCTCAGTGAACTCGCCCTTGGATGGAGCACATACGGTGTTGGAGACCACATGTCACATTACAGCATCAATGCCAGTGTTCCCAAGACCCTGATTCAGTATCTTATCCGGTGGGTGGCAAAATCAGCACAGTTCAGTAACGAAACATCAAATGTGCTCATCGATATTCTTGACACCGAAATAAGTCCCGAACTTATCCCAGGCTCTGCGACCGATGAACCGGCGCAGAAGTCGGAAATGACCATCGGGCCCTACGAACTCCAGGACTTCAACAACTTTTACATTACCCGACTGGGGTATCTGCCAACAAAAGTCGCCTTCATGGCATATTGTGCATGGAAAGACAGGCAAAACGGCCTCTGGCCCGATGTGCCGGAACACAGACGAAATGAATACACAATAGCACACATCAAACAGTGGCTCGAGATCTACCTGTATCGTTTTTTCAAAACGAGCCAGTTTAAACGATCCTGCATACCGAATGCCCCCAAAGTAGGATCCGGCGGGTCACTCTCACCACGAGGAGATTATCGGGCACCGAGCGACAGCGAAGCCACGGTATGGCTTGAAAACGCAGGAGAAATCCCCGATCGTGATGAGTGATCAGCAGTTCGGGTCGTGCGCTTCGCGGTGCTCGACTCTCATAGAGAAAAACCGTGAAAGCGCAACGAATCGCAAACCATGACATACAAAGCATGACATCCTTTCAACAAACAACGGGGAACGGCACACAATGACACGTAATGCATATGACAATTTCGACGCGACGGAACTCTACTGTCCCACCTGTAAACGGGCAGTGCCCGTGAGAAAAAGGCTTCTGCTGATACTCTCAAACGGGGACAAATACGATTACACCTGCATCTACTGCGGCACCTCACTGGGCAATAAAATGGACACGAAAAAAGACAACCTTGCGCTCTTTAAAAAATAACCGGACCTTACGAAACAAACAAAAAAGCCATGGTTATAACAACCATGGCTTTTTCTCTCTCGAAGATTAAAAGATTATCTTCCAATCACGTAACGGTACGGATCAACTTCTTCTCTTAACGCAGCAAGTTCTCTCTTTGAGGGAGGATGGGTCTCTTTGATCTTCTTCACCTTCAGGAGCTCAAAGCCGCAGTTATCCTGGACATCTTTTTCGGAATACCCTGGGTTAATTGATATGATTCTCATCCTCTTGGATCCAGGTTCAAAATCCATAACAGCCATGTTGGTGATAATTCTGTAAGGACCCGTTCCTTTCGGAAGACCGGACTCATCCCTAGAGTTGCCACCCTCCAGATACCCTGGGGTCGTGATAAAATCACATTTTTCCGTAAATCTCTTGGCATCCTGCGGTGTCATGACCATCATGTTCCAGCAGAAGGACCCAAAGTCATTTGCCCCGCCACTACCCGGGAACCTGACCTTTGGTTTTTGATGATCCGGCCCGATTCGGGTGGAATTTAAATTGCCATACATATCAATCTGCGCACCACCGAGGAATGTATAATCAACCATGCCCCGGCAGAATGCTTCCATGGTATCGGTCATGCTGGTCGCCTGGCATGCCTTCCAGATAGTCCTGGAGTCACCAACGGAAATGGGCATCTCGGGAAGCCGTGGATCGATTCCCCCTGCCTCGAATATGATCAACAAATCAGGGGCGTGAGTTTTCTGGGCGAGCATTGCCGCCGCACAGGGGGCACCGGTACCGACAGCAACTGATACACCAGCCTTAAGCTCTCTTGCTCCAGTTACTATCATAAGTTCCATTGTATTATAATCAGCCATCGCTTATTTCTCCTCCTTTCCTATCCGTTATTACCATTAGCCGTCGTCATCAACTCTTTGTCTCTCAGTGCCAACATCTTTTCCATACCGCCGTGCAGCCTGATATAATCGAAATGGCTCGTAACATTGTAGATATTCTTATCGAGAAACGCTTTAAATTCCTCGGGGTCTTTTTCGACCCTCAGCCATTCCTGCAGATGCTCTTCGTCGGAAAAATATTCATAGGCCATAACGCCGGGATAAGCGCCATAGGGAACCTCGCACACCGCATCAACACAGAAGAAAGGAATATCCGTCAAAACCGGCTCATTGCGGATTTCTTCATTCGGAATAAGTCTCTCACACGTGATAATAAGGTGTTTCGATGCCTTGGCCAAGTCGAGATCTGAAACGGTTATATCACGAATCCTGCAGTTTCCGTACATATCCGCTTCATGAACATGGATGACCGAAACATCCGGCCACAGGGCAGGCATTGCCGCATATTTCTGCCCTGAGAAGGGGCATGCGATTATTTTTGCGCCGCTGAACTTGAACGTATCCGTCCCCATGACGTTTCTGATGGGAACAAAGGAAATGCCCATTGCGGCAGCCTTGAGTCGGGCTGACAGACAATAATTGGTCCATTCGCACACCTCGACCTCGCCACTTTGCATATACTTTCTGGCATTCGGGGACAGACCTCGTGCCTCCAGACCGACGATATAGGCGATATCCAGTTTGTTGAAAACCTTTCCTGCGGCAAGAATCTGAAAATCATGGGTAGAAGTGTGTCCGGCAAACGCCATGTTTTTCTTCCTCTGCCTTACAATCTCGTGGCATGCGGCTATAGGAGTTCTGTTTGCACCGAAACCACCAATTGCCAGGTACTCCCCGTCATGCACATACTTCGCAACCGCGTCTTTCAAAGACATCAATTTGTTTGTAAGTGCCCGAGACTTCGTCTTGAAATGCGCTCTTGCGTTATCCGCATCGGGATCCGTAAAGAGTCTTCCAATACCTTGTTCGATAACATCCACTGTAGATTACCTCCTTCTATTAATTATTATCAACCCGTTGATAACAAACTACTTCTGAACTTTATCCTGTTGCCTGGTTAGATGGAATAAAGACTAACAATTGGGAATAATGCCCCCAACGCACACTCCCAAACCGCTGGGAAAATACCATAATACGCAGTTCCGATCAAGGAAAAACCGGATTTTCCTGCCCATGATAATGCATTAATTTCTCTCTTTTTTTTTCATCGCTTCCTGTAATTTCCGCGCAAGGACGCCGAATCCGGAATTGCTCTTCTCGCCGGCAGTTTTACTCTCGGAAACGACCCCCCCCACAGCTTCTTTCTGTGCACCGTCCAGATAATTACCGAGAAGCTCACGGCTGTGTACGTTCTCATGGCAGTATACACAGAGGTTTTCCCAGTTGCTCCCGTCAGGCGGGTTGTTATGGTGATTTCCGTCCTTATGATGAACCGTCAAAAGATGTCTGGTGGTATGGTCAAATTCTCTGCCACAATACGCACAGATGAGTCCATGAATGGCGAGTGATCGATCCCGGTAGTCCTCCCCAGGGGTGTTTTTCATATCCCTCTTTATTCCCCTGATAACATCTTCGGGTGATCTCGACGACGTGCCCCCGTCCCCGGAAATCTTCCTTTTCACACGTCCTTTTTTACTGTCGAACGTCATTCTGGCCAAATTACATGTTCTCCTTACGTCGTACCTTTCTTATGATGCAGGATGTACAACTTCTGTTTTATTAATGGAAAATTTTGTCTTTGTAAATAGTTTTATGGCATCATCCAAGAAAGGGGCAACGCGGGAACAAATGATATCTCATATCACCCCGTGTATATTGTTTCGCATACACAGATTACTTTTTGTTTCACCACGTCGGCCAAAATGTGCAATCCCTTACCACCGATATCATATACCTTTACGACATCTCCATATTCCCTGTCTTCAGGAATCAGGGTTCCCAAGTGATTGGGCAGTCTTCGTAACAACTGTTCATTAAACACGACTCCCTCTTTCCAGGGAAAGATAGCAATATAAAATATCCGTGCTTCAATCAGATCCTGAAAAAAATGCGTGCCGAAAGAAAGTTCGGGCATCATATTACCACCTAAATATGCCACCTCTCCCAGCACACTGATATTATTAATCTGAGAAAATCGAACGGGAACCCCCAGCGATGGCGTCGTTGTACCCCATCTGCCCGGCCCCAGCAACATGGCAGGGTTCTTTTCCCTGTCGGCAATCCGGCTGTTTAACTTTCCGACCAGTGATGCGATATCATATTTTTTTCTGAGCGGTAGCTCACTGTATCTTTCAGGCACAACATATATGACCATTTTAATGTGTTGTGAGATGCTGCCCCCGATAAAGTTACCATCCAATTCAAAAACAATTCTGTCGGCGGCAATATCCTGGGGTATTTTCACATCGTAGTCTTCTCCCAAGGTTTGCAGTGGCCTGCATTGAACAAGGTTAACTCTATATCCATTTTCACTCGTAAAGTTAACAGTGTACTCTATATCGACAGGATAATGGTACGCAGTCTCAAGAACTTTCATCATTCTTTGCATCATATCCGTAAAAAAATCGTCTGACAGGAGTCCATCGAAGGTAATAATCCACGTCTCCTTATCTTTTATGCCCAGGTGTTTGAGCTGCTTCTCCGTTTCATGGTCTCGCACCCCGACGCGACTCATATCAAGATTCAACTTTTCACCCATCAGTTTCAATAACGAAATAGTTTTCAGCTCGTTATTGCTGGTATCGAGAACATCTACCTCATGTTGCGAAAAACGTCTCGTGACATCTATTCCGGCATGAGGTTTTACCAAGGGTTCGTCCAGCGCAACGATTCGAGGGTAATCCCCTTCGACACGGTCAACCGCACGCGTTCCCAGCCCGAAGACCAGTCGAAGCATTCCGGCCTTGGGGTTCATATCTCTTTTCCAGGCGAATGTGTTATATGAAATGCCGACTCCACCCATATCCGGGAAAAAATAGTGTTTTCGATACGATCCAGAAACCCTTTGAACGAGGAGGGCCATCTGTTCGTCTGCCTGGTCCAAGCCTGCCTGCAGACGATAGGTCAACGCATCTTCATTCATTGAAGATGCAAAGATCTTTCGGACAGACTCTTCAAATTGCGCGTATCGCTCTTCCGGAGTTCCCTGATTAACGCAGAAAATACTTTCATATTTTCCCGCAAAGGCATTGCCGTAAGAGTCCTCCAACAGGCTGCTCGAGCGGACAATAATAGGAGACTGGCCGAAATACTCTATCAGCTGTAAAAACTGCTCCTTGATCTCACCGGGAAACCTTCCCTCCATCATCCGCTCTCGCAGGCTCCTGGCGGCGTCAAAGTAGCCCTCCTGAGTTTTTTGTTCCATACGCAACTTCCACCAGCCATTCTTCACCAGATAGGTATAGTAGATATCTGAACCGATAAAATACGAATCATGGGGTTCCAAAAGGTGATCCCAGTCGAGGGTCCGATCTTTTGATAAAACTTTTCTCGCCAGGAGCATCCCCACCGCCTTTCCTCCGATAAATCCTGTTCCGATCAATCTTTTCCGAATGGCCAGTAGATCCTCAAGAGAAAAATTGTTCCGCGCGAGAGACAGAATTTTCTGCTCCCGTGAAATCATCAAGCGGCATAATTTGTCTACCATGAAACGTTGCTGTTCCGGCGCACCGGCGTCACGGTGAACATCCTCCGCCTGAAGGAATAAACGATCCCAGTAATCGAGTTTTCTTTCAGCATGCAGTGCAACCTTCTGTGAGAGATCGGAGAACAGCCTCGTGGCATCCGTGCTGTTGATAACGGGAACAAAGGTATCACCATCTTTCAGGTGGGGGAAAAACATGGATGGGGAATAACGTTGCCACACCTTAAGAGGGTGAACACACAAACGCCCTTCATGACTGTACACATCGAGCAGTACCTGTGTGATCTCTCTAATTTGAGCAACCGTCGTGAATGAATGACTGTGTCTCAGAATTGCGAAATACGCCACTGTGTCCAATTCGAAGAGGTAGGGGCATGCGATAAGAAAGAAGTTCCCAATCATCCAATCGGTAGCCCACGCCGTCAGGAGATCCGAAAGGCAATCGAAAACGTAATATACGCCCTTACCTTCCTGGGTAACAATGGTATACACTTGAGAAGAAAAAGATTCAAATCCGCTCGCTGCATCCAGTTGATATATTACAACGTTTGCCTGAGATTCGATGAGGGCCGGATGATCTGCAAACCGCATGTAGACAATACGTTTATCACTCTCAAGGGCCCGTGCGACATAATGTCGAACAAAATATTGATAGTCCTGTATGTTATCGACTTGCCATACGACATTATCACCGGGCCTCAGGCTGTCGATAATCTGATCCAAACTCTTAAAACCGGTACTTACCCGTTCTAATGATTTCATAATCGTCCACACCACGCATCAATGGTACTTGTCTGAGAGAGTCGCGATCTTCCACACCCACCTGTTTTACATAGCGTCCTGCGAACCCTGTTTGTAGTATACTCCTCTAACGTTGCGCTCGGCAATGGTGAATAGTTCCATAGCGTGAAACAATGACGGTTGACTTTCAATAAAGCAAAGATCGGCCTTTCGCATATCAAGATACGCCACATCGCCTGCTTGGTGATTTCCATACGCTGTCTTTTATATTATTTTCTGGCATGCATCATTTTCAATTTCAAAATACCTCTATCTCTCTCACCGCAGTTCCTCTTTCTTCGTCATTGCGCAACCGAACAGCCATGTCATTTTCGAAACATAAAGAAAACGCGGCGGTTTTACTGCCATTGAACCGCCGCGCTAAACTATTGGAAGGAAGAGGGTATCCCTCATGTAATTACTCTGTTCGAAGTATAGTTACACAATTCCCTGTGCCAACATTGCCTCGGCTACCTTTGTGAAGCCCGCAATATTCGCTCCCATGACATAGTTGCCGGGACTGCCGTACTCCTCGGAGGCCCCGATACAGGCGCTGTGGATACTCTTCATGATCCTGCTCAGGTAACTGTCTACCTCTTCCCGCGTCCAGCTCAGACGCATGCTGTTCTGCGTCATCTCGAGCCCTGAAACGGACACGCCGCCCGCATTGGCTGCTTTCCCGGGACCGTATAAAATCTTCGCGTCTACAAACACATCAATACCCGCGGGGGTCGTGGGCATGTTTGCCCCTTCGGAAACAACCTGCACACCATTGCTCACAAGATTCTGCGCATCCCTCACGTTAATCTCGTTCTGTGTCGCAGAGGGAAAGGCACAGTCGGCCTTATGACTCCACAGGGGATTATAGTCGAGGGCAGGATCGACGGGCGTATAGACCGCCTCGGGATATTTCACCGCATATTCCTTGATCCGGCCGCGTTCCACATTCTTGAGATACATGATGTAGTTAAGCTTTTCAGAATTTATTCCGCTCTCATCATAGATATAGCCCGATGAATCAGAGAGGGTCACCACCTTGCCGCCGAGCTCGGTAATCTTCTCCACCGTGTACTGGGCCACATTGCCCGATCCCGATACCAGACACACCTTCCCTTCTATCGAATCGCTCCGCGTCGACAGCATCTCCGAGGCAAAATACACGCACCCGTACCCTGTTGCTTCGGGGCGAATCAAACTGCCGCCCCACGTGAGGCCCTTCCCCGTCAGCACACCCGTAAACTCATTTTTCAACTTCTTATACATGCCGAACAGAAAGCCTATCTCCCGGGCGCCCACACCGATATCGCCCGCCGGTACATCCGTATCGGCACCAATGTGCCGGAACACCTCGATCATAAAACTATGACAGAAACGCATGACCTCTGTGTCCGATTTTCCCTTCGGATCAAAATTGGAACCGCCCTTCGCCCCACCCATCGGTAGCGTGGTCAAGGCATTCTTGAATACCTGCTCAAACCCCAGAAACTTCAAAATACTCAGATTGACCGACGGATGAAAACGAAATCCCCCCTTGTACGGCCCGATCGCACCATTCATCTGAATCCGGTACCCCCGGTTAATCTGCACCTCGCCCCTGTCGTCAACCCAGGGAACGCGAAACACTATCGTACGCTCCGGCTCCACCATACGGTCGAGAATCTTCGCCTTGCGATACTCCGGATGCTTCTCCAGCACCGGCTTTACCGACTCGGCAACCTCCGAAACAGCCTGCAGAAACTCCGGCTCTCCGGGATTGCATGCCTCACACATCTTCATGAACTCTAACATTGCCTTCACTCCTTTTCAGTCATTATTATATATTTTCAGAGCACCACGCTGCGTTGCTCGTCATCCTTATATTATTGTACATACCTCTTTGAAATTGACCAACTCTTCATAATCCATCATCGTTGACATCGCGTAATTCTCTGCTGTAATATTCACCTCTTCAGCGCAGGCCACGGGATTGAGGCCTCCCATAAAAATTACTCCTACCTTGCTCACATCCACGACGACCTGACATACCGGCTCTCCCACCTCTCCGACAAAAAGGACTCCTCCAATTCCCACCACCTTGAGGCCTGAAACAAGGCGTTCGACAAGGTCTCGGCTCGGGGCGGTGATCTCTCGAAAGTTTGCCAGAATCTTTCCTTCACCCTTTGTACTGACCTGTCTTACGGACGTCATCCGTGCCCTGATGAACGCTTCCGACGGATCGAGAGAAGAACCGGAATAGTAAATAAGTTCTACAAAACGAAGGGGCTGTTTATTTCGTACCTGAAGAATCCCTCCGAACTTTGAATCCATCGGTACGCCGTGCTTCAAAAGAACGCCCGTGACTGCAATACTGCACACTGTTGCAAAACCGATCTTTCCCTCCGGCACAGCCACCTCGCCTAGTTTTTCACCCTCCCTGGCAAACCCGACAAGTTCGCTGACGACAACACCGGCATCAAAGGCCGGCATCATGGCTCGCAATGCATCCTTCCACGTTCTCTCCGGAAAAAAAGAGATACTTACCGGAAGAAGTCCCTGCCTCCGATCAAGATCAAAGGTTGTTCGAAATGCAAGGTTCTCGATTCGCGTAATGGAAAGTCCGACTTTATCATGAACTCTGGCACTGTCGATTTCTTCAATACCCATTCGTGTAACGACTCTGCCATCGTGTCTACCCACCAGTTCCGTAAGCCCCCGTTCATCCATCATTTTGAGATGATACCTGACCGTTCTTTCACTCAGGACGACACCCCTATCCTGCAATCGTCGCGCAATTACTCGCGACCCCACTGGCTCCCGGGCATCCCTCAGGACCTTCAAAATGAGAATCGTCTTCTTTTCTGTATCTTTCGGATAAAAGGTAGTATTCATACGGCAAACGGCAACCTATTGCCGATGGTACCTATCACCAAATCCCGGCGCTGTCAATAGCAAGAACCCGTTTTTTCATACTATAATCCATAAAACATGACACCACCCTACGATCCACCTGGCAATTATGCCGGAAATGCTGCCATTAAAATTGCCGATTATTCCCCTATTTTCTTAGCGTATTACACCATTTTTCGTAAACGGCAATAAAGATAGCGCATGATAACATGCGATTAGACATGCACTCCTCTCGTAGCATGGTACGATTTATCGGCAAATTTGCCAATCATCCCATTGACAATCGGCAGAAATTCCGGCATACATGCTCTCATGAGTGAAAAAACAGAAAAAAAGAAGCTCGCTATTCTGAGAATACTTCAGGGATCAGATAAACCCCTCAGTAGCTCAAAAATAAACACACAACTTACAGCCGAGGGGTTTGAAACCAGTGGACGCACCGTTCGATTCTATCTCTTGGAGATGGACAGAAATGACCTGACAGAAAACTACGGAAAGCGAGGGCGGAAGATCACTGACCGCGGCCTCAAGGAACTATCAGAGGCCCGTGCATACGAAAAACTCGGCTCCATGTCGGCAAAGATAGATCAGAGGACCTATGGCATGTCGTTTGATCTCGGAACAAAAACCGGTACAGTAGTGATCAATATCAGCTTCATCGACAGAAAAGAGCTTAAGCGCTCCGTCCCACTGATGAAACGGGTCTACACCGGCGGATACTCAATGGGACAACTTCTTACGATTTATCCCCCCGGGCATAGAGTCGGCGAGGTAAGCATCCCGTCAGACTGCGTCGGAATTGGAACCGTGTGCTCTGTAACCTTGAATGGGGTATTGCTTTCTCAAGGTATTCCGACTCATTCGCGGTTTGGCGGTCTCCTGGAAATACATCAAGGAAATCCTACACGCTTTGTGGAACTCGTCCACTACGACGGCACAACCCTGGATCCCCTGGAAATTTTCATAAAAAGCGGAATGACTGACTACTCGGGGGCTACCGAGACCGGCAATGGCCTCATCGGAGCAGGGTTTCGAGAGTTTCCTACCGGAAGCCGTGACCGGGTTATCGACCTCGCACGGGAACTCGAAACCGTGGGACTCGGCGGGTTTATGGCCGTTGGATGGCCGGGGCAGCCACTCCTCGATATACCCGTCACGGAAGGCCGCCTCGGCGCAATCGTCATCGGTGGATTAAATCCCGTTGCTATCCTTGAGGAACAGGGAATCAAAACACGATCCAAGGCACTGGCCGCACTGGCTGAGTATACTTCCCTCTTTTCATATAAAGAACTGCACGAAAGGGTCAAAGATCTCTTGTAATATCGGATAGAAGCGCCCCTGAACTGCGCCGAGAATCCTCTCTGGAATCTTACAAGGCCTCAAACCGTTTTTGAACCTCACGCCAGTTTACAATATTCCAAAACGCCTCGATAAATTTCGCCCGCAGGTTTTTATAGTCGAGGTAATATGCGTGCTCCCACACATCCACAACCATGAGTATCGTGAACATGGGGTACACATTTGTGTTGTGTTTCTCAATTTGCATAATGATCGGTCGACCGGTGAGTTTACAATATGAAAGGGCCGCCCATCCCGATCCTTCCACACCTGCTGCTGCCTGCGTAAACTCCTTCTTGAACCGGTCAAAACTTCCGAACTCTTTGTCGATTGCTCCGGCAAGGATTCCTTTAGGCTTATCCCCTCCCTTTCCCCCAGGAGCCAGATTCCCCCAGAAAAGCGAATGGAGTACATGTCCCCCGATATTGAACGAGAGTTCTTTCAGGATTGCCTTCACATCAACATCCATGCCGTCCTGACGGGCCTTTTCAAGCTTTTCGAAAATTGCATTTGCCCCATTAACGTATGCTTGGTGATGTTTCTGATGATGAAGGGTCAATTGCTCTTTAGAGATAAACGGCTCAAGATCCTTGTAGCCGAACGGCAGGTCCGGCAATTGGTACACTGTCGATGAACTCATGTTCTAATCTCCTTTCACGGTTTATAATATCTTTTCTATATTAATATAGTCGTGGACAATGCCCCCGAGTACAGCAATTTTTTCGGTCTCGCTCTTTGAAACAACCACATCCATCGAGTCTATCTGTGTTGCAATCTGATACGTATCCTCTGAGGCAAGGAGTAAGGGAATGTTCTTCTCGGATGCCTTCGCAAGGATTGCTGGTGTCGGAACAATATTGTTGGTAAGAATAATACATGCGGTATCGCTCTCCAGGGCTGCGGCTATCATGTCACTTCGATCACCACCGGTAATAATCAGTTTTGCCTCACGCCTGAACAGGGGGTCCTGGCGGACCACCTCTCCGCTCATGGCACCGACAAAGATGTTCTTGACCACGTTGGCCACGCCACCCTCTCCGGCAATAACTTTCACGAAGAGACGTTCGATCAGGGTACTAACCGAGACATACGTCAGTTCTCGTGTGAAAGGAATCATCCCAATAACACTGAAACCCATCTGCTCGACACTCGCGAGATACGTCTCCCTGAAATCGTCAGGATCCTGAACTTTGTTGAGAATAACCCCCCTAATATTAACGCCTGAGAGATCGACATACCGCCTCACAAACGACAGATCATCCATGATAGTACCGTCTTCCCCGCTTACGACCAAGATCACCATGCCGTCTGTATGCCTCGCAACGGAAATGGCATCGAGATAGACGGAAGCGCCGTACGTAAGATTTTCACCCCCTTCAACAAATACGAGAGCTTTATTTTCACCGATGACGGATATCATGTGTGAGAGCCTCTCCTTTGTCATTGCCTCATCATACATGTATCGTATCTTGGCGTGGTCGAACGCAAGACTCATCTCCTCCGGATCGCTTTCAAGGTTGAAAGTATTCACAACAAGAGCGGCATCATAATCCCACAGACGTTTTTTTCGATAAAACAGACGATCGCCAAAGGGTTTGATGTACCCAAACTCTCGTTTCATCGCCTGTGCCAGACCGATGATCATGCTGGTCTTCCCCGCGTTTTTTCGTGTTGATGCTATAACTAATATATCCATTTACATACCCTCATTCATCTTTTGTAAGCAATATTCTTACATCAACCGCCCGTGCTCCCATACCCTTTTCATACACCACCACGGGGTTGATCTCAATGTCACTGATCCCGCGGCATTTTTGTACAATGGCTCCCAACGTAAGGATAATATCCACGAGACTCTCGATATCCCTCGTTTTCTCACCTCTGACACCGAGAAGCAGGGGATACGACCGTATCTCTTTTATCATCGACAATACCTCTCGTCGATCCAGCGGGTGTGCGCGGAATGCCACGTCTTTCATCACTTCAACGTATATCCCTCCAAGCCCCACCATGACAATGGGTCCGAATGACAGATCTATTTTTGCGCCAGCAATAATTTCAGTCCCGGCCTCTACCATCTCCGTCACCTCTACCCCGTCAATCAGGGCACCAGGGACTTTTCTCTTGCAGTTACGGATGATGGCCTCGTAGGCATCGATCACTTCTTTTTTATTGAGCAAGTCCAAGGCAACCCCACCGGCATCGCTCTTGTGTATAATGTCTCTTGACACAACTTTCATAACGACAGGATATCCGATCTCGGCAGCACCGCGCACCGCTTCATCGAGGGACACAGCAATCACCGTTCTGGGAACTGGTACATGTGCGATGTTCATGATTTCCTGCGATTCATGCGTCAGGAGGAAGTACCGATTCTCACGTTTCGCAGACGCAACGATCGCATTGACTGCCTCTATTTCAATATCTGTATCATTCACCCTATCGGTAACGTTTTCGAGATACCGAAGATATGCGTACATGGCTCCTATCGGTGAAACCGCTTCATACACATCACCGTATACCGGTATCCTCTGTTTTGCCAGACGTGTTACACACGTTTCCGTACTTTCTCCTCCGAACATAGAAAACGTTATCGGTTTCTTCTGCGCTCTGTACTGACGATAGTTTCGCGCTACCATCAGGGGTAACTCATCAGCATCAAACACCGCCGTCTCACAGTAAAGGGCAATAACGGCATTGATATCATCACATACAAGCGCCAATCCCAGGGCCTGGTCATAATGCTTCGATTGGGCCTGTCCCGTGATATCTATAGGATTTTTCATGGAACCGAACTCGGGTGTCACAGTTGAGAAAATCTCCCGGAGGCGGTGAACCTTGCTGCTGAGCGGAACATCATATTTTTCCGAGGCATCCGTCGCCATCACGCCGATACCGCCGCCATTTGTAATAATGACCACATCATCACCTGTCGGCAGAGGATTGTTGGACATGAAGCTGCACCAGTCGAAGGCTTCCGTTATCGTCTCTGCCCGCAACGCCCCGCATTGTCTCATGATCGCATCGAATATATTATCAGCCCCGGCCAGCGATCCGGTATGGGATGCCGCCGCCTGAGCACCCCGTTTAGATCGCCCCGATTTAACGACCACAACGGGCTTCGCCTGCGTTGCCACCTTCAGGGCCTCTACAAATTTTTCACCTTCCTTCACCCCTTCAATATACATGAGGATCACTTTCGTATCCTCATGCGGTACCAGATACGCCAAAAGGTCCGCTTCGTCGATATCACTCTTATTTCCAACGGAACAGATTGCAGACAATCCGATGTTTTCAATATACGTTTTACCGATCATTGCCAGACCGAGCGCTCCGCTTTGCGTGATGATTGCAACCCCTCCCGGTCGTATTTCCTTCGGACCAAACGTTGCATTCAGCATCGCCGCCCGCGAGTATAACCCGAACATATTCGGTCCCATAACGCGCATACCGTGTTCACGGGCGTACAGCGCTATCTTTTGCTCTTCCCGGGTATTGCCGATCTCCGAAAATCCTGACGTGATAATCAGAAGGTGTTTCACGTGCTTTTTCGCACAGCTTTCAACTGCCCGAAAGACATACTGCGATGGTACGACAATACAGGCAATATCGATATTTCCATCGATCTCCTCCACCGACCTTTGGGCAGGGTACCCGAGAATATTGCCCCCTTTCGGATTTACCGGGTAGACCGCACCGGAAAATCCTCCCGCAAGAATATTTTCCACTACTTTGTACCCTATTTTACCCTGATCTCGAGAAGCTCCGATCACAGCAATCGATCGAGGTTCAAATAGATATGCTATTTCGGCCCTTCCTTGCGTTGTCATTATCGTTACTCTCTTACTATCGTATATAATTCCATGAATGTATCCGTGGCTCTTCCCTTTGGACAATCGTGCATCCTACCATCCATTCACGATTGTTTCTCCCGTATCCATAGGTTCATCAGTAATATATTATTCAATTCTTGTATGTTACGTTTTTCTATGATCATCGTATTCTGTAATTTTTCCATTTAAATACCTTGTATACCGACAACAAACTGTATGATACTTTGCTGAAGACAGTTTCAGAGTTTCGCATCATAAATTTTTATTCGTCAAAATGACATTCTGAGCTCATAGACTCCTGACTCAACTCTCCTTTCTATATCAAATCCCATTTTTTCAAATACATGGAGCATTGATTTGTTCTCGACCAATACCTCTGCCGTAAAGCCCAACAGCCCCCCACGCTTCGCGAGATAGGTCAGATATGACAACATCTCTGTTCCTACTCCCTTGTTATGGTACTCATCGATAACTGCAAACGCCGCCTCCGCCGTATGCGTTGATTCCTCTATGATATATTGGCCAAGACCGACAATATTTTCATGGTATCTGCGATTTACCACGGCGAGAATCGTCATCTCTTTCGAGTAGTCAATCACCGCAAAGGGTTGCAGCCGTTCGTGGGGCATGTCTTTTCGTTGCGATATAAACCTGCGGTAGAGACTCTGATCCGACAGGGAGTAGAAAAAATCCTTGAGGAGCGGCTCATCGCTGATCTTCACCGGCCGCAGATAGATGTTCAACCCCGTCCGCGTCGTCCGGTATCCCTCCAGCTGCTCCGGATACTCACCCTTCCTGCCCGGAATGAACGATTGATCACAGTAGATCAGCCCCCCCTGCTTCGCCTCATCTATCAACCACGACCGAAACTTCGGGTGTGCAATGGAAATTAAATCCA
>Ga0272441_10002778_pt1 | contig 34847 bp, 32 predicted proteins | sample SSMProp6N_FD_193582 | JGI IMG/M metagenome (GOLD analysis project Ga0272441, IMG submission 193582) | Marine sediment archaeal communities from Little Sippewissett salt marsh, Falmouth, MA, United States - SSM-Prop-6N | ecosystem: Environmental > Aquatic > Marine > Wetlands > Sediment ... | reverse complement strand
CGGATCAATTAATATTCAGGGGGGTTGTTCATGAAGGTAGTACAGATAGGTGCAGGGCTTGTCGGGCAGCTTATAGCTACTGACCTGAGCCAGGATTTCCGGGTTACCGTGGTGGATAAGAATGCAGAGGCTCTCGGTGATCTGAAAAAGAAGCTTCCAGGTATCGAAACTGTTGTTGCGTCAGCCACCGATCCGTCTGAACTTGCTCCAGTGGTAGCTGATGCAGATATCGTTACGGCAGGAGTTCCCGGGAAGTACGGTTATGAGATGATGAGATCTGTGATCGGTCTTGGCAAGAACCTGGTGGATATCTCTTTCATGCCGGAGGATTTTGAGGAGTTTGACGCCATGGCGAAGGAAAAAGGAGTGACCGTGATCCCTGATATGGGTGTTGCGCCGGGAATGTCCAACTTCCTTATGGGAAGAGGGTATTCCCTCCTTGAAGAGACAGAGGATGCCCATATCTATGTGGGAGGTATTCCCGCCAATCCCGAACCGCCATTCAACTATACAGCTACATGGTCTCCAAGGGATTGTATAGAAGAATTCACCAGGCCCGTAACCATAATAAGGGATGGCAAAAAGGTGGTCCTGGAAGCCACTGAAGGTCTTCATCTAAGGGAATTTCCTCCCCTTGGCATCCTGGAGGTCTTCTATACTGACGGTCTCAGAAGCCTTGCGAAAAATCTGAAGGCTACAAATATAGGGGAAATGACCATGAGATGGCCAGGGCATGTGGAACAGATGAGGCTTCTCAGGACCATGGGAATGTTCGATGAAGAACCTCGAATGCTGGGAGGACAGGAAGTGGTACCCATGGATATGACCGCAGATCTTCTCTTCCCCCTCTGGAAGATGGACCCTGACAAGGGTGACAGGGATCTGACCATCATGAAAGTGGAAGTCCATGGTTTCAAGGGCCGTGATGAGGTGACCTACACCTGGGACCTGCTGGATTACTTTGATGAAGAGACCTGGAACACTTCCATGAGCCGATGCACCGGTCTTTCCTGTGCTATCTTCGCAAGGGCGGTCCTGAAAGGTATCATTTCTGAAAAAGGAGTTCTTCCTGCGGAGAAACTTGCCGGGGATCATGAGCTTTACAGTTTTGTCATGCAGGAGCAGAAGAGAAGAAGGATCAATTACCAGGAGACGGTAAAGATAGTAAAAAACGTAAGATAGATCAATTTCTGAGCAAAAACCAAGCCGGGGAACCTTGTTTATAGTGCCCCGGCTTTGCCATACCTTTTAAAACTGATCTGCCCTTATCAATTATCCTGGTCCTCCTCCAGGAGGTGGACAGCACCTTCATTAAATGATATCCCAACCGTTTCGTGGGGAGAAAAGATCTTCCTGGTCACAGGATTGACCGTATGGACTATAAGGTTTTCTTCTCCCCTTATTTCCAGCTCGTATTCCACGATATTGCCCAGGAAAGTGGTTCTCAGGATCTTTCCGATCAAGTTATGTTCTTCAGATAGGTGATCCACAAAGAGCGTTATTGATTCGGGTCTTATGGTAGCCCTGATTTCCTTACCTCGTAAATCGGGTTTTATTTCCTCTTGTAAGGTTAACTCTTTCCCGTTGTAGATCAGTCCGCCGAGGTCGGACACATGAAGGCGTAAAAAATTTACCTTTCCTATGAAAGCTGCTACAAAAGCATTCCTTGGCCTTGCATAAAGGTCCTGGGGTGAACCGATCTGTTCGATCTTTCCGTGGTTCATTACAACTACCCGGTCTGAAATGCTCATGGCTTCTGCCTGGTCATGGGTAACATATACGCTGGTTATACCAAGACGCTTCTGAAGGCTCCTTATCTCTATCCTCATCTGTTCCCTCAATTTTGCATCAAGGTTTGAAAGAGGTTCATCAAAAAGAAGGAGCTGTGGCTCCATGATAATAGCCCTGGCGAGGGCGACCCTCTGCTGCTGCCCCCCTGAGAGCTGGCTCGGCTGTCTGGTTCCAAGTTGCTGAAGCCCTACCAGATCAAGTACCTTCCTCATCTTTTCCTCGATCTTCTGGGGGGAGATATTTTTCAGTCTCAATCCGAAGGCGATGTTCTCATAAACATTGAGATGGGGGAAGATGGCATAGGATTGAAATACAAGGGTGGTATTCCGTTTATTGGGTGCAAGATCATTTACCCGCTTTCCGGCAAATAGGATATCACCCGAGGTGGGATCTTCAAAACCAGCGATCATTCGAAGAAGAGTGGTCTTTCCGCAACCACTGGGTCCGAGAAGGGTTACTAATTCTCCTTCCCTTACCTCCAGGTTTACCCTGTCAACAGCCGTGAAACTTGTGCCTGATCCATCATAGCTTGTAAATACCTTTGTAAGTTCTTTTATTCTTAGTTCCATTTAAAATTCCTCCTGAACCTGTATGGGGCCGATTCCTCCAGTCCTTCCAGGGACAAGGCGATTGATAACAACTATCGCAAAAAGGACTATTCCAACAAGGATAACACTGAAAGCTGCTGCTACTCCAAGACGTCCTGAGCCTACCTGGCTCAGGATCTGTACCGTTAGAAGGTTCCAATGTGCAGAAACCAGGAATATGGCGGCACTGATGGCAGTCATGGCCCTGACGAAGGCAAATACCAGGCCGGAGAAGAAAGCCGGGGCTATGAGAGGAAGGGTGATCTTACGAAAAGTGGTTATTCCGTCAGCACCAAGATTCTGCGCAGCCTCCTCTATGGAAGGATCTATCTGGCGGAGTACAGCTATTCCGGACTGTATTCCCACCGGAATATACCTGAAGACAAAGTTAAGGACCAGGATAGAAAGCGTTCCGATGAGCAGAAGGGGAGGTCTGTTGAAAGCAAGGATATAGCCTATTCCAACCACTGTACCTGGAACTGCAAAGTTCAATATGGATGTGAATTCGAGGGAATTTTTCCCTGGAAATCTTAAACGCACCACCATAAAGGCTATAAGCATTCCCAGGAGCCCTGATACAGGAGTGGACAGGATAGCTATTACCAGGGTGTCTTTGATGGTGTCGAACCCTACGGTGAAAGCATATCGGAAATGATCCAGGGTCATACTGAAATCGGTTCCCCAAACCCTGGTAAAGGCACCCATCATGATAGTTCCGTAGAAAAGCAGGACCAGTACTGAAAAAAGGAAAACAAAAGAAGAAAGGGCAAACCTTGCCCGTTTACTTACAAGCTTGGAAGAGGACGAAACAGGTTTTCCCGTTACCGTAGTGTATTGTTTCTTCTGAAGGTAATAGCGTTGAATCACAAAGGCAGTGATCGAGGGTATCAGTAAGACCACTGCAAGTGCTGCGCCAAGGGGAAGGTTGAAAGAGCCGGTTATTTCCAGGTATGCCTGGGTTGCAAGCATGGGGAACCGGCTCCCTGCAAGAACAAGCGGATTTCCGAAATCTGCCAGGGATTCTATCATTACCACCAGGAAAGCGCTTGCTATTCCAGGCAGGCTTAGAGGAAAGGTTATCTTCCAGAAAGTCTGCCATCTTGAGGCTCCTACGTTCATGGCAGCGTCCTCGAGGGTAGGATTCAGAGAATCCAGGACTCCTCTCAGGGTCAGGTATGCAACAGGAGCAAAAGTAAATATCTGCGAGAGCAGAACACCCTTGAATCCATATATCGAAAAATGCCTTATGCCAAGGAGTCCCCTGGTTATCAGGCCATGGGAACCGAACAGCATGAGAATTGACAGTGCACTGGTAAAGGGTGGTGAAATAATGGGAAGGATAAAGATAACATGGATCCATTTCTTGAAGGGTATATTGGTCCTGACGATGGTAAAGGCTCCTGCATATCCGATCACAACTCCGATCAACCCTGTAAGGATTCCCACAGAAAGACTGTTCCAGAGGGCATTCCTGAGATAACGGAATTTTGCGAACCTGACGTAATTTGCCAGGGTGTATTCTCCAGAGGTGGACTGAAAGCTTTTCAACAGTACCGATACCAGAGGGTAAAGGACAAATATTGCCAGTGAGAGGACTACCCCGAATACCATAAGAGCTATCAGGGGATCCCTGAACAGAAGTCTGAATTCACGAAGCGCTTTTGATAGGGACTTTGACATCTTTTCCTCCAGAAAAACAGATGGCCCGGGAAGGGATAAACCCAAAGCCCGGGCCATATTAAACCAAAGTGATTACTGTCCGAGCACCTCTGTGACCCAGCGTTCGACTATCCTGCCCTTATCTGCGGCAGCTTTTTCCCTGTCATAATCGATAAGGTTTATCTCGGATAAAGCTGGTACCCCCTCTCCAGCGGGAACGTCCGTTCTCACCGGGAAGAAATAGGTCTTGGTCTGGCTTAGAGTAAGCTGTCCTTCCTTTGAAAGGATCCAGTCCACTAGAGTTTTGGCTTCCTCAAGGTTCTTTGCTCCCTGGACAATCGATAGGGCGGCTGCCTCGTATCCCACTCCTTCGGAGGGGAATACAACTGCTGCAGGGAATCCCTGGTCTACCAGCTTGAGGAAGGCAGGTGTGAACTGGATGGCCAGGCTTGTCTCCTTGATAGCGAGGTTTTTACTTGGTCCTGTTCCGCTTTGCGTGTAGGTCTGGATATTAGGGTTAAGGGCCGTCATGTATTTGAAAGCTTCATCCTCCCCGAAAATGGCTATCAGAGTCTGCAGTACGGCGTAGGCGGTACCTGAAGACTGGGGAGAAGGCATCTGGATAAGTCCTTTGTATTCAGGTTTTGTAAGATCGGCCCATGCTGTCGGAACAGTGGCATCCAGGTTCTTGAGTTCTTCAGGAAGTACACCAAAACCAAGTGGATTCATATAAAATGCATTCCAGAAACCCTCTGCATCTTTGAAATTATCCGCCAGGTCCTTAGCTGATGGGGAGATGTAGGGCTGAGTCAGTCCTCGTTCTTTGGCTACGATATGATTTTCATTCGGAGCTCCGAACCAGAGATCTGCCTGAGGATTGTTCTTTTCAGCTTCTATTCTGCTCAAGGCAGGTCCTGAAGAAAGAAAGACCATGTTGATCTTGATCCCTGTAGTCTCGGAAAAGACATTGAGGATCTTTGTGGCATTTTCCTCATCCACACTTGAATAGATCACCAGCTCCCTGTCTGCGGCAAAAGCTCCAGATGCCGTAGCTAAAACCAGGGTCAGTGCTAACAGAAACATAAGGAACTTGAAAGATCTTGTCATAATTCCCCCTCCTTAACATTGATACTATTAAAGTTAACCTTAATTCGGAATATAGCATAAAACAAAGAATGTAACAATCTGCTACATTAAGAAATGGCCCTCTGGGGTACTTATACAGAAGAATAAGGGGAGGCCGGAACCAATCACTTTCCCGGCTTCCCCTTTTGGGTTGACTGCAGAGCTTAAAGCCCTTCCACGATCATGTCCCTGGGGTGTTCCACCACGTATGTTATGGATATTTCCCTGTTTTCTCCCGCCTTCAATTCTGTTTCCCAGAGCCAGATCCCTTTCCTTTCATCCCAGTCCCTGCTGTCCGGTTCCAGGGTTACCTTTTTGACCTCCACTTTTATCCTGTCGTCCTCAGGTACGGGAAGGGCTTCAAAAAGTTTTACCTTCGCAGGTTTTGACTTGTAGTTCTCCACGCTGAGCCTGTAGGTGAAAGTGGTCTTCCTGGTCTTTGAAGGTATACCTCCCACGATCGTCTGGTCCACCTGTTTGTCTATGAGATCCCTGCTTATCTTCACATTCTCGTCGATGCCGAGGTAGAGATCAAATTCCTCCCCGGGAGCTATGTTATCGATACTGGAAGAGCCCGTATAGTCTCCGTCGAGGAAAATATTGACCTTTCCTGAAAGCATCTGGACTTCAGGGCCGTTCCTGATCCTTGTTCCGAGGTAGGCGTAGGGGCTTGACCTGGGGTAGGACGAATATTCAAATTCTGCATGAAGTGCCTGGGTAGTTACGGGTAACTTGTGGTCTGCCCCATCGGAGGGGATGGTATTTTTACCAGGGATACCGTATAGGACGGCTACGCCTTTCTCCCTGATAGTGACTGTCGGTTTTTCCCGCCCGGTGCCGGCCTCCAGCTCCTCATCCCGGAACGCATCTGTCTGAAGGACCATGGGAGCTGCCTTTTCCATGACCGCACCTCTCAGAGGACGAGGTTCAAAGGGGCGAAGGATCCATGGTTCCACGTAAGGCATCCGCCCTCCTATACCTGGTTTTGCAGTGGAAATGGCCACAGAGGCGTTATTCCAGTCTTCACCGGTGGTCTGACGGATTATTGCATAATAGACCATTTCCACCTCTCCCTTTTCGAAATCGGCCCTGGCATCATAAAGAGGTCTCCAGGTTGCGCCTCTTACCAGGTAGGAAACGGAGAGGTTCGTTTTAAGTGCCTGATCAGTTGAAATATCCACGGTTATGGACCGGGTCATTTCTCTCTGAGGTCCGGATACCAGGGCCAGTTCCTTCTTAAGGGCCTCGATCTTTACCGATGTTTCCCTTGCAAGGATGTCACATTCCTGGATACCTTCGTAATTTTCTTTTCGCCGTGTTTCCAGGAAAGCCATGATATCCTGCAGATCCTCTGTCCTGGGCATTGTTGTCACCATGTCTTTCGGTATCTGCCCTCCGGAGAAAAAGGTGATGGAATCGAGGAACTTTTTCTGGTCCAGGAGCAGGGATCGTCTGTCCTTTATCTGTCTCAGACTGTCCTCCAGGTCCTGGATCTGGTCTTTGAGGACCTGTATTCTTTCAGAGGGTATGGATTCGTGGATCTTTTTCTCCACCTGGGCTCCCAGAAGTCTCGCCTTTCCCGGATCTGCAAGGTTGACACGAAGAGAGTTCTCATCAACTTCCGGTACTATATCAGGCAGGATTATCCGGTGTCTTCCAGGGGGAAGCTCGATACTGGAGCTCCTGGTGACCAGGGCCGAATCCGGGAAGACCGTTACGGACTTTATGGCGGATTCTGCAGAAAGGTCGACTGCCTCAGTTGAAAGGGGAAGGACGAACAGAAAGATAAGGATCCACAGCAAAGATCTTGGTCTCATTTTAAAACCTCCTCTTTTTACACCTTGGTAAAGCAAGTGAGTCCTGCGGATTTCACCAGGAACAGGCGAAAAGATCCGGGTCAAAGGCTTTACGGGAAGTACCTGCACTTTTGCCTTACTGACATCATACTACTCCCAGTCATCTTTTCCACATCAGCATTTTTCCTTATTTTAGGGTAGGGATTAAAAAATCATTGCATGGTAGTGATAAAGGGGTAAAATAATGAACAGGAGGCATTTGTTTAACGCTTTAACTCGGAGTTCAGAGTCAACTGAAAAAAATATATTCAAAAGGGGGTAGTTGCGTTGAAAAGGTTTACCAGGAAGTTGTCCGTGGTAATGGCTGTTCTGGTATTGGTTACAGTTTTTACCGTTGCACTCTCTGCACAGGAGTACACCGATCTGGACCTTAACGAACAGCTGGTGATGGGGACAGTATGGTATCAGGCATCAGCCGAGATGCGGGCTCTTTCCTACCAGGCTTTCAATATGGCCAGGATGGTTTTCGATAGTGATCTGGCAAAAGGGCCTTCAGCCAGGAAACGGGCCGTGGTGGTAGATATCGATGAAACAGTTCTGGATAACAGCCCCTATGAAGCAGGGCTGGTGGACAGGGATTATGGTTACTCAAAAGGATGGGCGGAATGGATCAATGCGGCGGAAGCACCTCCGCTTCCAGGTTCTGTGGAGTTCTTAAGGTATGTCAGGGAAAAGGGCGGAGAGGTCTTCTATATTTCCAACAGGAAAGAGATATTCAAGGAAGCTACTATTAAAAATATGAAACGACTGGGTTTTCCCCAGGTGGATGAGGAACACCTGCTTCTGAGAACAGACACCTCCGACAAGCAGCCCAGAAGGAATAGGGTCCTCCGGGATCATCGGATAGTCCTGATGATGGGAGATAATCTTAACGATTTCGATTCCGTTTTCGCGGGAAAGAGCGTGGAAGATCGTTTCGCTGCTGTGGACCTTTTCGAAGAGAGATTTGGGACCATCTTCATTGTCCTTCCGAACCCCATGTATGGAGAATGGGAGGGAGCTGTCTATGGATATAACTGGGGCTTTAACCCCAGGGAAAAGAGCGATGCCAGGAAGAAAGCCCTTATCAGGTGGAACATGGATTAGCATGGTTCATGAGAAGGGTGAACTTTAATTTCTGAAATGTTAATATAAATTGCAGGTAGTAGCACAAGGATCTTTTTAAAAATTCCACAAGGGGGTTCAGGAAATTGAAGAAAAGAACAGGAATTCTGTTTCTAGCTTTGCTAATAGGCGCAGCCCTTATGCTGCCGGCCATGGCAAAGACCTATAAGGTGGCCATGGTAACTGATGTAGGCGGGATAAATGACCAGTCCTTCAACCAGTCAGCCTGGGATGGAATGGAAAAATCCAAAGAAGAGCTCGGTGCGGAAATAGTCTACCTTGAATCCAATCAGGAAGCCGACTATGCTCCGAATCTTGAGACCCTTTATGACCAGGAGAACGACCTGATCTGGGGAATAGGGTTCATGATGGGTGACAAGGTAAGGGAGGCAGCAGAGATCAATCCCGAACAGAAATATGCCTGTATAGACATGTTTTACCAGGATCCGCCTGAAAATGTGCTGGGAGTGAATTTCAAGGAACAGGAATGTTCCTTCCTGGTAGGCTATATTGCTGGAAAGATGACCAGGGTGAACAAGGTGGGCTTCGTTGGAGGTATGGATTTCGATGTCATTCACCGGTTCCATTACGGTTTCATGGCTGGTGTTATGACCGCAAATCCGGACTGCGAAGTGCTTGTCCAGTATGCAGGGGCTTTCGATGATGTGACAAAGGGGAAATCCATTGCCAACCAGATGTATCAGAAAGGCGCAGATATCGTTTTCCATGCTGCAGGATTTACTGGAACCGGTGTGATCGAAGCAGCCAAGGAAAACGGCAAGTACGTCATCGGTGTGGACATGGACCAGAATTTCCTGGCACCTGAAAATGTCATAACTTCCGCGGTGAAAAGGGTAGACAATGGGATCTTCAACGTGGTAAAGGATCTTGTGGAGGGTAATTTCAAGGGAGGAGGCAATGTGGTCTACGGACTTGCAGAAGGCGGAGTTGATATTGCTGCCACCTCCTCGAAACATGTACCAGGGGATATCCTTGACGAGGTGAATGTCCTGAAGAAAGACATTATCGACGGTAAAGTCCGGGTTCCGGCCAACAAGGCTCAGTACGAGGAACTTTTCTGAGGAGCCTTCAGTTCTTCACTTAATGCATGGGGGCAGTTCAGAACAGCATCTGGGCTGTCCCTGCTTTTTTATCCAAAAGACAGATCGGAGCAGGTTGGATGGTTAGGGAAAAAGGGGTAATAGAAATGACTGGGATCACCAAGTATTTTGGTGATCTTGCGGCCAATGATCATATAGACCTCACGGTCCATGAGGGCGAGGTCCATGCCCTTCTGGGAGAGAACGGGGCAGGGAAGACCACCCTGATGAATATCCTCTATGGGTTATATCAGCCAACTTCAGGGGAGATCCGCATCAAGGGACAAAAGGTGGCCGTGTCGAATTCCAATGTGGCTATTGCCCACGGCATAGGTATGGTACACCAGCATTTCATGCTTATACCCCCTTTTACAGTTGCTCAAAATATCATCCTTGGGAAAGAGATCGTAAAAGGAATGGGCACCCTTGATATGACCAGGGCGGAAGAAGAAGTCCGGGCCCTTTCAGGACAGTATGATCTCTACGTGGATCCTCATGCAAAAGTGGAGGACATTACCGTGGGCATGCAGCAGAGGGTGGAGATCCTGAAAGCCCTTTACAGAAATGCGGACATCCTGATCCTCGATGAGCCCACAGCTGTGCTGACCCCACAGGAGATAAGGGAACTTATCCGGATAATGCGGAGTCTAACCAGCCAGGGCAAGACCGTGATACTGATAACCCATAAACTCAAGGAGATCAAGCAGGCAGCAGACTTCTGCACCATTATCCGAAGAGGGAAGAAGATCGACACTGTAAGAGTAGCCCAGATCAGCGAAGAGGAACTTGCCTCAAAAATGGTGGGAAGGGAAGTCAGTTTCTCAGTTAACAGGCTGCCCCGGGAAACAGGGAAGCCCGTTCTGGAGATCCGGGACCTTGTGGTAAGGGATAACAGGGGGCTCAGGGCAGTGGACGGTCTCTCCCTTGAAGTCCGTAGGGGGGAGATCCTGGGGATCGCCGGAGTGGATGGAAATGGCCAGAAAGAGCTGGTGGAAGCCCTTACCGGTCTCAGAAAGGTCGAATCGGGGAAGGTCCTCATCAATGGTGTTGAAAAAACAGGCCATACCCCGAGGGATATACTGGATTCCAGGGTGGCCACCATTCCTGAGGATCGGCAGAAACGAGGTCTGGTCAGGGATTTCACCATTGCTGAGAATCTTATCCTCGAGAATTTTCGCAAAAAACCCTTTTCAAACAGAGGGATACTCAATTTTTCTGCCATTTCGGAATTTGCCAGAGATCTTCTTGAAAGATTCGACATCAGGCCCAGGAATGAAATGGCCAGGGGGTGGTCTCTGTCAGGAGGTAACCAGCAGAAGGTCATCATAGCCAGGGAAGTCACCAATGACCCTGATCTTCTCATCGCATCCCAGCCTACCAGGGGGCTTGATGTAGGTGCTATCGAGTATGTACACCAGTCCCTTGTAGCCCAGAGGGATAAGGATAAGGCTGTTCTGCTCGTTTCCCTTGAGCTTGACGAGGTAATGGACCTTTCAGACAGGATCGCTGTTATCTATGAAGGCCGGATAGTTGGACAGCTGAATTCAGATGAGGCGGATGAAAATACCCTGGGGCTCATGATGGCCGGAGGAGGCGAAGCGAAAAATGGGTGACAGATGGAAACGCCTTTTCTCGGGCAATATGGGCATGACCTTTTTCTCCATCCTTATCGCATTTTTCATGAGCGGGATCATCCTGTTCGTTGCCGGGTATGATCCTCTCCAGGTATACCGGGTAATGATTGAAGGTGTCTTTGGGAGGCCCAAGTATATTTCCTGGGTCATCATCAAGTCCACCCCTCTGATAATTACGGGGCTTTCCGTGGCTTTTGCCTTCAGGACCGGTCTTTTCAATATAGGTGCCGAGGGTCAGTTCATGATGGGATCCACTATTGCAGCTCTTCTGGGGTATTTCCTTCATCTACCTCCCCTGATCCACATACCCCTGGTGTTCTTCGCAGGTGCACTGGCTGGAGGGTTATGGGGAGGCATAGCAGGTTTCCTGAAGTCCCGTTTCGGGATCCATGAAGTTATTTCCACCATCATGCTTAACTGGATAGCTTTTTACGGTCATAACTTCGTGGTGTCCATACCCGGTTTTGCCAGGAGAACCAACATCTCCTTCAATATCCAGGATTCGGCGTCCATTATTCTTCTCAGGAACTGGAAATTCAGCGAAGCTGGAAGGGCATGGTTCGCTGATCATCCCTTCTGGAAAGATATACTCAAGACTCCGGTGAATGGAGGGATCCTGGTTGCGGTGATCCTGGTGTTGGTCACCTGGTATATCCTTAACAGGACTACCCTTGGTTACCGGTTGCGGGCTGTAGGTTTCAACAGGGATGCCGCAGAGTTCGGAGGGATAAGTGTGCCTCGCAGCATTGTGCTTTCCATGTTCATTGCAGGGATGCTGGGAGGTGCTGCAGGTTCTCTCCAGGTCATGGGGGTGGCCAGTAATCTTTCTACTATCGCTGCCATGGAAGGTTACGGATTTGACGGAATTGCCATAGCCCTTATCGGAAATAACACTGCTTTTGGATGTCTCTTTGCGGGGCTCCTCTTCGGCGCGCTCAAGTTCGGCGGAGCAAAGATCCAGTCTCCTCCAGTAAGAGCACCCATGGAGATAATAAATATCATGATAGGTACCATCGTATTCTTCATAGCCATGCCAAGGCTGCTGAAGATGTTCAACAAGTGGAGACAGAAAAAGGGGCGTGCTGAAAATGCTTAGTTCTCTCGGCTTTATCATAGGGACCACACTGATGTACTCCACACCCCTTCTTTTCACATCCCTGGGCGGAGTCGTTTCCGAAAACTCCGGCGTGGTCAATATAGGACTGGAAGGAATGATGACCTTTGGAGCCTTTATGGCTGCTACCGTTGGTTATTTTACAGGGAATCCCTGGCTTGGTTTTCTCAGCGGAGGACTGGGTGCCGGCTTCCTGGGACTCCTTCATGCCATCGCATGTGTTTCCTTCGGGGCCAGCCAGGTGGTATCGGGGATCGCCATAAATTTCCTTGGACCTGGACTTGCCCTGTTTCTGAGCAGGAAATTTTTCGATGGTGCCACCATGACATACACTCTTTCTATCGAGATGAAAATGCCGAAATATTTTAACCATATCCTGCCCGAGGGGACCTTTATCCGACAGGTGCTGAACCAGGACATAACGGTTTTCATGGTTTTCTCCCTTGTCTTCGTGATCTGGTTCGTTCTCTACCGGACCAGACTGGGACTCCGCATAAGGGCTGTGGGTGAACATCCGAAGGCAGCCGATACCCTGGGTGTGAATGTGTACCGCATCCGTTATCTGTGCGTGATATTCTCGGGGGTCTTTGCCGGTTTCGGAGGAGCGGCCATGAGTATTGCGGTGGCATCCAACTTTTTCCAGACCCTTATTTCAGGACAGGGGTTCATAGCACTGGCAGCCATGATATTCGGCAAGTGGAAACCCCAGGGTGCCATGATTGCATGCCTGATATTCGGTGCCGCCCAGGCCATGGTCATTTTCATCGGAGGAACGGCACTCAGGGTACCCAATGAGTTCCTCTCCATGATGCCCTACGTGCTTACCCTGGTGATACTTATGGGATTTGTCGGCAAAGCTGTGGCTCCCGCCGCGGACGGGATTCCCTACATAAAGGATGAAAGTTGAGCTGATCAGTTTTGAGAATGTATGACCTGATACTGAAAAAACGTAATGGTCACACCCTTTCCGGGGAGGAGATCGATTTCTTTATCCAGGGATACACCCGGGGCGAGATACCCGATTACCAGGTTTCATCACTTATGATGGCCATCTATTTCCAGAAGATGAATAAGGAAGAAACCGCAGATCTTACCCGATCCATGGTCAATAGCGGGCGGGTGATGGACCTTTCAGGCATAACTGGGAAAAAGGTGGACAAGCATAGTACTGGAGGGGTTGGGGACAAGACTTCCCTGGTGCTGGCACCTCTCGTGGCATCAGCGGGTGTCCCCGTTGCAAAGATGTCTGGAAGAGGCCTGGGTCACACGGGAGGGACAATAGACAAGCTGGAATCCTTCCCCGGCTTTTCGGTGGAAATGTCTCCCCAGACCTTTATCAGGAACGTGAAGGAACACGGTATAGCTATAGGTGGTCAGACCGAGGACCTTGCCCCTGCGGACAAGAAACTCTATGCCCTCAGGGATGTGACTGCTACAGTAGACAACCTTTCCCTCATCGCGAGCAGCATCATGAGCAAAAAGATCGCCGGGGGGGCAGATGCCATCGTTCTGGACGTTAAGACAGGAAGTGGAGCCTTCATGAAGGATATGGATGATTCCTTTGCCCTTGCAAGAGAGATGGTCGATATAGGAACTTCCACTGGCAAGAGCACCGTGGCCCTGGTCACCGATATGGATCAACCTCTTGGTTTTGCTGTAGGTAACATACTTGAAGTCAAAGAAGCTCTTTTGACACTCCAGGGAAAAGGTCCGGGGGATCTCAGTGACCTGTGCCTGGCACTGGGTTCCCGGATGATGGTACTTGCAGGGAAAGCAGGGGATACGGAGGAAGCAGAAGATCTCCTGAGAGAAAGACTTTTTTCGGGAAAAGCTCTGGGGAAATTCAGGGAATTTATTGCTTCCCAGGGCGGTGATCCTTCCTACGTGGATGATCCTTCCAGATTCAGAGATCCGGAGATAACGGAAGACCTGGTAAGCCCGGGAAGTGGTTTTGTCCGTTCCATCATGGCCGAGGATGTTGGAAGAGCTGCCCTTATTCTCGGTGCAGGGAGAAAGACCAAGGGTGACCATATAGATCTGAGGGTGGGTATAACCCTTTCAAAAAAAGTGGGTGACAGGGTCGAGGCTGGTGAAACTCTGGCGAGGATCCATGCATCCTCCGAAGAACAGTGGAAAGAAGCGGCACTGGTCCTTTCAAAGGCCTTCAGTATCTCAACCGAGAGGAAATCTCCCCCTTTACTTATCAAGGGAATAGTCCAAGCCGGATCGGAAGTGCGCTATTGATACCAGGGCCATCGTTGTTTTGTGGAGGTGATCGGAAATGAACATTGCAGGTTATATTGACCACACTCTCCTGAAAGCCGATGCAACTGAGGAACAGATCAAACAGCTATGCCGGGAAGCCAGGGAATACCATTTTGCCTCGGTCTGTGTGAATTCCTGTCACACTGAACTGGTTACCCGGGAGCTTCTCGATTCAGGAGTAAAGACCTGCGTGGTAGTGGGTTTCCCCCTTGGAGCGTCATTGTCGGGGGTTAAAGCCTTCGAGGCCATGAAGGCAGTAGAGATGGGGGCCCGTGAGATAGACATGGTAATGAACATCGGCGCTCTGAAAGAAGGGGCCTTTGATACGGTTCAAAGGGACATCAGGACAGTTGTGGAGACCGTGGGGGAATGGGCGGCGGTGAAGGTTATCCTTGAAACCTGTCTTCTCTCTGAGGCGGAGAAGACAAAGGCCTGTGAGCTGGCCGTTGAGGCTGGAGCTCATTATGTGAAGACCTCTACAGGTTTTGGTTCAGGTGGTGCCACCGTTGAAGATGTGAAACTGATGAAAGAATGTGTTGGAGATAAGGCCAGGGTCAAGGCATCGGGAGGCATCAGGACCCTTGAACAGGCACTGGCCATGATAGAAGCAGGAGCTGACCGGATAGGGGCCAGCTCAGGAGTGAAAATAGTGCGAGAATCCCTGGAAAGCTGACTATCCATCCAATTTCCAATTACTGAAAACCGGGGGGAACTCCGGTTTTTTACTTTTCTGTTACCCTCTTTCCCTTGACATGACGAGGACTAATGGTAAAATTCTGACATACCAGTTTTAGTCTGGTATACCAACTTATTACGGTATACCAGTAACGAAAGGACTGAAAAAACACTCGTCCATGGGTGAGAACTGTCTTTCCGAGAGTGTATATAACAAGATAAAGAACAGGATCTTCACTCTGGAATTTCAGCCTGGGCAGATCCTTCAGGAAAGAGCCCTCGCAGAAATGTTCCAGACCAGCAGGAATCCGGTCCAGAGAGCCTTGCTGAAACTTGAGAACGAGGGATGGATCCTTATCAACTCCAGGAAAAACCTGGTAGTGAGGGATGTTACGGCCAGTGATGTTATCGAAATATACCAGGCCCGGAAGCTTTTCGAAGAAACAGCCCTGGAAGAGATCTTCACGAAGGACATGAACTGGGATATCTCTTTCCGGCTTGAGGAAACTCTCCTCAGGATGCGACAGAACTGGGACAGTTACATGGACTACATAAGGCTTGACGAGGAATTTCACGGGATCATCGTTTCAGCCCTGGATAACCGCAGGATAGACCGTTTTTACAGGACCATAAGGGAAGAGTTCATGAGATTGGGCATGATGGCCCGCGAGTCCGGTAATTTCAGGGAACAGGTCAAGGATGCCCATATGAGGATCATTCTCCCCATCCGGGAAAAGAAGATCGATGAAGCCCGTAAAGAGCTTCAGCATCATCTCGAACATGTAAAGAGAAGTGTTCTGCAGTACATTGAGGAATTTCAAAGCGATCAAGAGGTTGATGCCTCTTAAGAATGGCACCAACGCCATACACCTCCTTATTTCAAGCTACAGATACATCTCCCCTTTTAAAGGGCTCCGCTTTCTGTACAATATGTTGCGGAGCCCTTTATTTTGTTTTCCGGGAAAGTTTACGGACATGTGGGTAAGATCGATCGGCCCTTTTCAGCAGGTCCAAAAGTCCCTGTAAGTCTCTCCCCCAGTCCCGGTCCTGCTTAAGGGTATTCCTTATAATTTCTTTGAGGGTTTGAAAAAAACACTGAAGGAGTCCGATCATCATGAAAAAAAGAAGAGCCTTTACTCTCATAGAGACCATGATAGTGATCATTGTAATCGGCATCCTTGCCGGAAGTCTTATGCTGGTCATGGGATCAGGCAGGGACAAGGCGGAGGCCACCAGGATAGTCCAGGATATGAAAACTCTCACAAGAGCTGCTCTAATGGCTTATGCTTCAACAAATGAGTGGCCCTCTGAGAGACAGGATCTGAAAAGTTACATTGATGCTCCCCTATGTAACACGGACCATGTATGTTATAGTCCCGAGATCAACGAAGTGGGCCTTTATATCACCGGGACCCTGGGGAACAGGATCACTTCAGGGGTCAGGAAGAAACTTGCCCGGTATGCATCGGAAACCGGGTTGCTCTACATCAATAATGGGTCGGCAAGCCTCTACAGCGAACAGGGCAGTGTTTCTGTCCTGGTAAAAAAATTTCCTTCTGACGGAGACCCGGGGGCGGTCTTTTCCGTATCCTTTGATGACCTGGGAGATCTTGGCCTCTTTACAAAACTGTCAGGTGGAAAGGATTGGTATATAGATCAGGGAACCCTGGTGACACCTGACAATTCAGCCCAGAGATACGGTTTCGGAGAGTCGGACTGGAAAGACTATGCCATCTCAGTAACAGTGGATCTCCAAATCGGCAATGGCTATGGGATATATTACAGGGCTGATGGTGCCCCCGACATTACTGGTTATATCTTCCAGTATGATCCTGGCCTGGGGGACAGGTTCGTGGTCAGAAAGGTAATGGACGGAAGGGAACAGAGCCCCTTCCAGTCGGTCAGAATGAGTGATGTTATGGGCGATGGATTCCAGGTAAAGAATACGCCTCATGACATCAGGGTAGAGGTCACGGGCGATCAGCATGCTATCTATGTGGACGACGTGGAGGTATTGAACTTCCAGGATGATACTTTCCAGGAGGGGAGCGGAGGTCTCCGAAAATGGGGCAGCGGCACCACTGTTTTTGATGATGTGGAAGTGGAAATGCTCTGACCTCTCACATTTGACAACAAAGGATTTCTTAGGCATCCTCTCCGTCTGGAGGGATGCCTTTTTTAAACCCTCTTATCATTGATATAATAAGGCAGCATGTTAAAAAGAAGAGGAGGGATATTCATGGAACTGGGCCTGGAAGGTAAAGTGGCTATCGTTATGGCTTCAAGTTCCGGCCTTGGGAAAGCTATAGCAGGTGAATTCCTGAAAGAGGGAGCCAGGGTTGTCATGGCCAGCCGGAACGAGGAAAAACTTGCCCTGGCCGTGAAAGAGATCAGTGATGGGGTTACCCTTAAACCCCTTTATAAAGCCTGTGATATCACGAGCCCTGAAGATATCCGGAAACTGGTGGATTTTGCGGTGAGAGAACTGGGTCCTGTTTCGATACTGGTGAATAATGCTGGCGGACCTCCGGCCGGGACTTTTGACAAATTCGATGATGAAGCCTGGCAAAGGGCCTTTGAATTGAATCTGCTGAGCTATGTCAGGACCATAAGGGCCGTTCTGCCCTATATGAAGGAACAAAAGTGGGGGAGAATAGTCAATTCCACATCCTCTTCAGTTCGCCAGGTGATAGAGAACCTTATTTTGTCCAACACCTTCAGGCTGGGTGTGATAGGATTGACCAAGACTCTTGCGCAGGAGCAGGCTCCCAGCAACATTCTTGTAAATGCCATCGGTCCAGGACGTTTCAACACTGAGAGGATCAGGCAGCTGGACAGGGCCCTGGCCGAAAAGAAGGGGATGGACGTGGAAGATGTGGCCCGGCAATCCCTTTCCAGGATACCCCTCGGAAGATATGGAGAACCCGAGGAGTATGGCCGGCTTGCCGTATATCTGTGTTCAGAGGCTAACACCTATATTACAGGTCAGACCGTTCTCGCAGACGGAGGAATGGTCAGAGCCGTGCCATAAATTTTCCTTGAATTGCAGTTTAGAGGAGTCTACTGGGCCAATAATGTGGAGATACAGGAAAGGATCGATCTGATTTGACTCGAACGGGGAAATTCGACAGGGTCATAGTGAATGCCAGGATATTGGATGGTACATGCAACCCATGGTTCTATGGGGACGTGGGGGTCCGCAGAGGTAAAGTAGCCTTTGTTGGATCCCTCAGAAATTTTGAAGCTGGGGAAACTATCGATGCAGGTGGAAGGGTCCTTACTCCCGGTTTCATAGACATGCATACCCACTATGATCTTTATCTGTTCCAGAAACCCCGGATGGTGTCCAAGCTTCTCCAGGGGGTTACCACCATCGGAATAGGTCAGTGCGGGTTAAGTCCCGCCCCGGTAAATGAAAGGAATAAGGAGATCCTTGACCAGTATATCGGTTTTATCAAGGCCGGCACTGAACCGGACTGGAAATGGAACACCTTTGGTCAATGGCTGAAAAGACTGGAGAGCCTTGAACTGGGGTTGAACGTTTTTTCCTTTGTGGGCCACGGGACCATAAGGTTGAACGTCATGGGTTTTGAGAACAGGGAACCATCGGGTGCTGAGATCTCCCAGATGAAAGGACTTATCGCTCAATCCATGGAACAGGGGGCTTTCGGTATGACCAGCGGTCTTATCTATCCCCCTGGTGTATACGCCTGTCCGGAAGAGATAAGGGAAGTCTGTGAGGCCTTGAGAGAATTTCGGGGGCTTTATCTCAGCCATATGCGTAATGAGGGTAACCAGGTTCTGAAGTCGGTAATGGAAACCCTGATGATAGGGAAAGCCAATTCCATTCCAGTCCATATCCTTCATTTAAAAGTTATGGGACACCAGAACAGGGGGGTTATGAAAGACCTTCTTCATCGGCTCGGGGATGCAAGGAAAAAGGGTATGGATGTCACTGCTGATGTCTATCCATATACCGCTACCAGTACTACCCTGAGGGCCATGCTTCCTCCCTGGGTTCAGGAAGGTGGTATTGGTGCCCTTCTTGAGAGGCTTGAGGACAGTTACGTCAGACGTAAGGTGATCGATGAGATGAGAGTAGACTGGCAGAAGGAGAATAGCCTGCGAAATTGTGATGGTCCTTCGGGTATTCTGATCCTTTATGCCCCCGAGACTCCTGAGGTGGAAGGGCATACCCTTCAGGAGGCCGGGGAAATTCTCGGGTTAAGACCCCTGGAAACAGTATTGGAAATTATTTCGAGGAATAACGGCAAAGATACAGCGGCCTATTTCAATATTCTGGAAGAGGACATGATGAAAGCCCTGGGATCACCAAGGGTCATGATAGCTTCGGATTCTATTCCTGCTGTAGAGGGAGGAAGGTGTCATCCAAGGAGCAATGGGACTTTCCCAAGGGTCCTTGGCCGATATGTAAGGGAAAAGAAGACCCTTTCCCTTGAGGAGGCTGTCTGGAAGATCACCGGTTTTCCTGCTTCCCGCCTTGGACTGGCAGGGAAGGGTTTCCTGAAGAATGGTATGGATGCGGACATGGTACTGTTCGATCCCGACAAGGTCATTGACCGGGCGGATTTTGATTCCCCTTCAGCCTATCCCGAAGGGATAGACCGGGTTTTTCTTGCCGGAGAGACTGTGGTGGAAAAGGGATATTTTTGCGGACCCTGCCTGGGGAAGGTGTTGAGAAAAAAGCATTACTGACCGGTAGTTGCCTTGACTTGTTTAATAAATGCGTTAAACTGAGGAATAATTCTGTGCCAAAACTGTTTCAGACATGGAAATGACAACTTAATATTCTTTAAGGCGGCAGGAGAAGGAAGCCGGTGAAAATCCGGCACAGCCCCGCTACGGTAAGGAGGACAAAGCGTTCAGTAAGCCACTGGATCGGATCCGGGAAGGCGAACGCTGAGGATGATCCCAAGTCCGGATACTTGCCTGCAGCCAGCCAAGAAACTTTTCACGAGGGCTGAAAAGTGCTTTTTGTTATTTAAGGCAGACCTGGTGGGTCTGCCTTTTTATTTTTTCATCTGACAGCTCTCGAAAACATCTTTTCAAGGAGTGTGGGTATTTTGAGAAGGACTGGGATATTTCTGGTATTGGTAGTTGGATTGTGTGTTGCGGGAGGTATCACTTCTCTTCAGGCTGAAGAGGCATGGACCGCTCAAGAGGAGGTAGTGACCGGTTCGAGGCTCTATACAGACCTGGGGGAACTGCCTGCTCCAGCTTATGTCATTGACAGGGAGGCCATTGAACGGAGTGGTGCTTCGAAACTCAGCGATCTTCTTGAAGATGTTCCCGGGATCTTTACTCGAAGCCGTTCAGGAAATACCCAGGATGAATTTATTGAGATCAGGGGCCTGACTACGGAACTGCTTATCCTTGTGGATGGCGTTCCTTATTACAAGACCAGTCACCTGGCAGGTGCCGCGGCTGTGGATTTCCGTACATTGCCCCTGGAAAATATTGAGCGTATCGAGATCGTAAAGGGAGCAGGATCTGCCATCTATGGTTCCATGGCGGCAGCAGGAGTTATCAATATTATCACCAGGAAACCTGAAGAGGGAGAGATGGCTTTTTCCCTTGAAGGAGGGACTTACGACTGGAAGCGGGCCTATTTCAGGGCCTCTGCAGCAGGGGAGGAATTTCAGGGGAGTGCGTGGTTCTCCCACAAAGAGGAAGGGGAATCACCTCTTCTCTTTTATTCAGGTCCATCAGGAGATTTTGAGGACGAGAATCTTGATTATGAGAATAATTCAGGGGGATTCACTCTTTCTAAAGGTCCATGGAAGATTTCTGCTGTTACCGGGCAATATTCCTCAGAATGGACATATGGTGGATATTACCAGGAACAGGAAAATGATCATTCCCGTTTCACTCTCAGTTGGAGTGAGGGTCCAGATCGTTTTATTCTCTACTGGGATGATCAGGATAAGGAACTGGTCCAGGACAGTTCCTTCGGAATAAGTGAGACCCAGGTTCAAGATAATGCCTGGGGTGCGGAATATTCCCATCTTTCTTTCTGGGAAGAAGCAGTTATAGCATGGGGCCTTTCATACAGGAATGAGGAGATGACCTATGATCTGCCCGCCTGGTTTATCAGTTACGACAGATCCCGGAAAAATTATGCCCCCTTCGCCGAGCTTTCTTTCCCCGTACAGGATCTGATCGTCGACCTCGGGTTGCGTTACGAGATCTGGGACCAGGATGATGCGGATGATTACAACGAACTGATCCCCAAACTCTCCCTCAGTTATCAGACTTCCGGGGGGAAGCTCTGGTACCTGTCTGCGGGACGTTTCTTTGCCATGCCAAGTCTCTACGAGCTATCCTATTTTGATAACTGGATCGCTACCGAACCCAATCTCTCTTTGAAACCTGAGGAAGGCTGGAGTTACGAATTGGGGCTAAAGGGCAATGATGAACTCGGGTCATGGAATCTTGGTCTTTTCTATCTGGAAATGGATGACAAGATCAGCATAGCACCTGACTGGTCACAGTACATCAATATTGCCGAGTTCAGATCCTGGGGGATGGAGGCCTTCCGTCAGTGGAAGTTGAATACCCTCTGGTCTTTGAATTTTGGACTTGCATGGATCAACGCGGAGGAAAAAGCTGCTCCCTCAAGCTCCTGGACAGCAGAGGGAACGCCCCAGTGGGATTTTGATCTCGCTATTGATTATGAGAAAGGGCCTTTCTTCGGAGAGGTCAAGTTAAGCTACCTTGTAGACAGAAAAGATGAACGTGCCGGTATTGGCCCTCTTTCCCAGGAGGATGTTTTCACCGTGGATGCTATGATCAGATGGGACACAAAGGCAGGAACATTCAGCCTGTGGGGTTACAATATCTTCGATGAGGAATACTATCTTCAGGATTATACCAGCGGGGTAACAACTACCCGGTACTATGGTCCGGAAGCAAGGTATTATATCTCATGGAATTACAGATTTTGATTTCCGCCATCTTTGTTGTATCGAAGGATCTGTAAAACTTGAGCAAAAGGTGATCTAAACTGAAATATCTGAAATATGTATTAAAGGTTCAGGCGATACTTCTTATCTGCCTGTTTCTAACCCCTAACAGTCCGGCCCTTTCTCTCGAGGGCCGGACACCTATGAAATATGCCACAACCTTCAGGATGGAGTCCCTGGAAGGTTCAACTTTTCTTACTCTGAACGAACCATGGCCCGGAGCGGAAGAACCGCTGCATTACCTGCTGGTGGAACGAGGAAAGGATCCAGGGAAGATACCAGGAAATACTGTGGTGATCGAAGTTCCCATTAATACGTGTATGTCCTCCACCACGGTTAACCTGGCTTTTATGGAAGAGCTTGGGGTCCTGGATTCTCTTGTTGGCCAGGGAGGCAAGAGATATGTCTATGACCCACCTCCAGGTTTTGAGGACCTTCCCGAGGTAGGTTCGGGCGCTGACCTGGACCTTGAGAAGATCCTTGATCTTTCGCCTGAGGTGATCTTTGCCTATGCCTATTCTCCCGCCGAGAGAGATCTCTTTAACAGGCTTGAAAACATGGGCATCAGGGTAGTTCTCATGAGCGAATATATGGAGAACTCACCCCTCGGAAGAGCAGAGTGGATCAGGTACCTTTCCTGTTTCTTCGGGAAAGAGGCTGAGGCTGAGAGGGTCTTTGAAGAAGTCCGCAAAAACTACGAAAGACTCGCTTCCCTTGGCAGAGCGCGGAAAATCAAGCCAGGGATATTCTGTAATATCCCTTTCAGCGGGATCTGGTATCTGCCGGGTGGTCGGAACTGGTCAGCTCAACTCCTGCTGGATGCAGGAGGGGCTTATCCCTGGGCCGATAACCTTTCAGAGGGAAGTCTGACCCTTGACCTTGAAGGTGTTCTTGCTGAAGCCGGGAATGCTCATATCTGGGTTCACCCGGGAAACTGCACTAACCTGGAAGACCTCAGGAGAATAGATGAAAGATTTACCCTTTTTCGAGCTTTCCGGGATGGGGAGGTCTACAACAATACCAGAAGAATGTCCCCTGGAGGAGGCAACGACTATCACCAGCGAGGTGTGCTCAGACCTGACCAGGTACTGGCGGATCTTATCTCCATCCTTCATCCTTCCCTTATGCCTGACCATAAATTGAGGTACTATAGAAAGCTGAAATGATATATCTCAGTGGAAGGCGATCCTTATGGTCCCGGCATTTTCCCAATTGACGAAAAATAAGGGTAAAACAGGGAGTAATTCAGTACTCCTTTTGTTGTTATGCCTTGGCCTGATCCTGTTATTTCTCCTGGACCTACATTCAGGTTCTGTCCTGATCCCCGTAAAAGAACTTGTCAGGGTCCTTGCTGGAGGAGAGTCATCTAATCCCACATGGAAAGAGATAATCCTGAACCTGAGGCTCCCCAGGATGATCACGGCCATCTTTGCCGGAAGTGCACTGGGACTGAGCGGGCTGTTTATGCAGACCCTCTTTCTAAATCCCCTGGCAGGGCCTTTTGTGCTGGGTATCAATTCCGGTGCAAGCCTTGGGGTAGCCCTGGTCATCCTGCTTTCCGGATTGGGAGGTTTCAGTTCTTTTGCAGGAGGGTTTGACCTCCTGGCTGAAGTGGGAATGGTTCTCTCAGCCTCCATAGGATCCGTGATCGTGATCTTTCTCATCCTCTTCATTGCCCGCAGGATAGCTAGCAGGACTGTGATCCTCATCATCGGTATCATGTTCGGGTACGGTGTCAGTGCCCTTGTCAGTGTGCTTATCCATTTCAGCCTTGCCGAGAGGGTCCAGTCTTTTCTTACCTGGAGTTTTGGCAGTTTTTCCACCGTTTCATGGAAAGAATTACAGATCATGGTACCCCTTCTTGGAATTACCATGCTCCTTTCCTTCCCCCTGGCAAAATCTCTGAATGCTCTCCTTCTCGGAGAGACCTATGCTTCCAGTATGGGTGTGGAAACCAGGTCCATCAGGAGCCTTGTTATCCTTTCTGCAGCTGTCCTTGCTGCAACTGTAACCGCTTTCTGCGGGCCAGTGGCATTCCTTGGTATAGCCATTCCCCATCTTGGAAGGAACCTTTTCCGGACAGGTGATCACAGGATACTTATCCCTGCAACTATCCTGCTTGGCGGGATACTGGCTCTTGTGGCTGACCTGGCAACCCATATTCCCGGTCATGGGATAGTATTGCCGCTGAATGCCCTGACCTCTCTCATAGGAGCACCGGTGGTCATATGGGTCATTGCAAGGTATCAGCATGTGGGAGGCAAATAAGATGGCTGGTCTCCCCGTTCTGAGATCTGTTGGTCTGAACATTGGTTACCCTTCGAAAAAAGGAGATAGGGTGATAGCGGGTTCCCTGGACCTGGAATTGAAAAAAGGTGAACTCCTCTGCCTTGTAGGTCCCAACGGAGTGGGGAAGTCCACCCTTGTCCGGACCCTGGCAGGTGTTCAACCTGGTCTGAAGGGGGATGTCCTGGTGGGGGGAAAGAAGATCGGAGATCTTTCCGCTCTTGAGAGGGCAAGGAAGATAGGGCTTGTCCTTACTGACAGGGTTGAACTGGAAGGGTTCTCCGTATTCGATATGGTGGCCCTGGGGCGTTTCCCCCATACAGACTGGAAGGGTATCCTGGACAAAAAAGATCGGCAGGCGGTATATGAAGCCCTGGAGCTGGTGGGAGGGCTTGATCTTCAGCAAAGAAAGATCTCCCAGCTGAGCGACGGGGAGCGTCAGAAGGTAATGATCGCCCGTGCCCTTGCCCAGGAAGCCGAGATGATATTGCTGGATGAACCTACATCCTTCCTGGATCTTTTGAGAAAGGTCGAAGTGCTTCATATTCTCAGGACCCTTGCGGGAGAACAGGGCAAGGCAATACTTCTTGCATTGCACGATATCCCCCTGGCCCTGCAGTTCGCAGACCTGATCTGGCTGTTCAGGAAGGAAGGAACGATCATTGAAGGAGCTCCTGAAGACCTTGTCCTTTCAGGAAGCCTTGTGGATACGTTCTCTTCCCGGGAACATGTTTTCGATCCCCTCAGTGGAACCTATCCTGTGAAAAATGGAGAAAGGATACCTTTATATTTAAAGGGTTCAGGAGATGCTTTACTCTGGACCGGAAAAGCTCTTGAAAGACAGGGCATCTTCAGGGCCGTCAGTTGGGAAACCGGTTCACAGGGCTGGCTGGTAGAAGTAATAGAAGAAAAAGGAAAGCCTGCATGGATCTTTTCCGCGGAAGGAACGTCGGAGACATTCAGTTCCATCTACCACCTTCTGGACCGCCTCAGGAATATAGCGTCTAATTCTCCAGTGTAAAGATCACCGGTACCCTCACTCTGGCTTCCCCTGAATGGGTAAAGGTCCATTTCCATAGAGCCTTCAGGGCAGCTTCATCAAGCCGGGAATGACCGCTTGAAACTTCCACCGTAGCGTTCATTACCCTTCCATTTTCAATATCCAGGAGGATCGTAACCTTCCCCTCTTCATGCCTCAGTCTTGAAGCCCTGGGGTAAAGGGGTTTGACCCTTTGATTCACACCCGCAGATGAAGGATCCAGGATCTTCTCTCCCTGGGCTGAAGGTTTTCTGATCTCAGCGGGAACCGGATCTCCTGCAGTTGCCTCCCCGGTTATTTGAGGATCTCCTTCAGAGGCATCCTTGTTTGAAGGAGGTTTGGAGTTTTCCTGTCTTTCTTCAGAAACTTCCTTTTGTACCCTTTCGGTAGTTGTGGTCTTTTTGGGTTGAGCGGGGGCTTCTGTTTTATGTTTGAGTTCCTCTTTTTCTGCAGATCTTTCAGGTTGTTCAAGGGGTAAGGCCGGGGGCTCAGGCTGATGGATCGCCCTTTCCATAACTCCTGATGCAGAATGAGCCCTTGCTGTGCTTGCATAGGGTTCCTGGGGAAGGGGCAGCGGGGCATTCTCTACTGAAGGAGCTCTGGTCTGGAGGTTGACCATCGCAATGGACCTGATGTTTCCCAATCCTGCGTCGATCTGTGGGATCCTTGTGAGGTTGAGAATGAGGAACAGGCTTATATGGAGAATAAAACTCAGAATAAGGGGAAGGGCCATTCTTTTCAAGGTTTCTTTTCACCTCCAAGAGCCAGGCTTATCTTCTCGATCCCCTTTTCCCTCAGTTCATCCAGAAGTGTTGCTATCAGTCCGTAGGGTGCTTCCCTGTCTCCGGCGATAAGAAGGGTTTTGCCCTCAAGATATGCCTCCTCAGCAAGCACTGGTACCCGGGATCTATCTGTTTCTTTGCCGTCAACACTGAACTGGCCTTCGGAATTCACCGAAATGACCACTGGAGAATCATTTATTGGAGAGCCCCCTCCATAGGGAAGGTCAATGGAAAGCTGGCTTTTGACAAAGGAAGTGGTAAGGACAAAGAATATGATGAGGATGAACAGTACATCAATAAGGGGGGTCAGCTCTACCTCAGGGAGAGCCCTTCTCCTGAACCTTTTCATGATGAAATGATCTTTTCTCCTGTCTCCAGGGCGGCTTCCTTTCCCGAGGACCTGATCATATGTTCCCTCAGGAGAAAATCTGCACCTCTGTTCAGGGTCTCTTCCTGGTTATCCACCCTGGAACTTAAAAAGGTATGACACAGTATTACCGGTACGGCTACGCTTAATCCTGCCACGGTGGTGAAAAGGGCTTTCCAGATGCCCCCGGCCAGGGCCATCATGGGCGCTTCATTGACCCCGGTAAGGTTTCTGAAGATCTCCACCATTCCAAGGACTGTTCCCAGCAGTCCCAGCAGGGGAGCTACCCTTGCTATGGTTGCAAGGATGTTCAGGCCTTTCTCCCACCTGAAGATCTCCCTTCTTACTTCCTGTTCCAGAAGCATCTTCATGGCCTCGTGGTCGACCTTCCAGTGGGCTATACCCGATTGAAAGAGCCTGTGAAGTGAGCTGTCACCTGACTTTACGATGGTGCCGGCCTTTTCGGGGTCTTCTTCAAAAAGGGCTTCACAGAGAGACAGCTCGATCTTTTCCGGATCTGTAGTGGACTTTCGGAAAAAGAACACTCTCTCTATCACGAGTGCAGCAGCAAGGAGTGACAGAAAGGCTATTATCCACATAATAGGTCCACCGGCCTGCATTATTTCCAAGGAAGTCACCTCTTATCAGTAAATCATTTCTGAACAGCAAGTCTATCATAGTGTATGGTCAGGCTCGTCTATTATCAAGAGCATTAAAGGGTTGACCAGGGTTTGTGGCTATTTTAAATTGTAAGGTAACATGTCTGTATTACGAAAGGACAAAGAAAATGAAGAACATGGACAGGGAAAGATCTTTTCTGGAGGAAAGGCAAAGACTTGTGGGTTACTGGAGGATCGCAGGACCTCTTATGATAGCGGTTTTCCTTGGGCTTGTTTGCTGGCTCTATTTGCAGGCGCCCCTGTTCATAGATCCCTTCAGGGTCTTATCCAGGCTTGAAGAGGGAACCCTTGAGCCATCCACCCTTATCCTCATGGCCGGATTACTCCCCGTGGTTGTGATAACCACCCTGGTCGTCCTTGCCGCCCTGATCATCTTCTCCTTCTGCGCTGTCCGCAGGGAGAAAAAATATCTCCAGATCATAAGGGAACTTCTGGAGCGGGAGGACATGCAGAGATGAAAGAACTGCAGTTGATCTCCTTTCAGAAACTGTAATTTATCCTCAGAATAAACGGTAACATAGTGGTATCAGTGCCGGCATAGCTACAGTGATCAGTACTCCTGAAACAAAGGCTGCAATAGCCATCTGTTTACCCGCGGATCTGACAATAAAGGGCAGGGATGTGTCCATGGCAGTTGCTCCGGCAATACTCACCGCCCCGTTCCGGCCAAAATACCTGACAAAAAAGGGCATGGCCATCATGACAAGAAGTTCCCGAACCAGATTGGAGATGAAACCTATAGTAGCTGCCTCAGGTCCGGCCAACTGCTTGAGCAATACTGTGGTAAGGCTGTAATATCCGCTTCCTACGGATGCAGCGGTGGATATGGCCAGTGGAATATCTGCGATCAGACCCACTGTTATTCCACCTAAAATACTGCCGACCAGGGAAATAACAGGTATTATGAAGGCTCTCTTTCCCATGGTTCGTATGTTGTCCCATAACTTCTGATCCTTACCCATATCCATTCCTATAACAAAACACAGGAGGATGACCAATGCTTTGATCAGTTGGTCAGTACCCTGAAGAAATTCCGGCGGAATTGCCCCTGATATCCCGATCAGAATTCCGATGCAGAGTAGTATGACTGGCATGATAGACATGGCTCTATTCCTTTCTCAGGATAAGCAGACACAATAAGCCGCTTCCGGAGATGGTTCCAAAGGTCAGCAATAATGCTTTCAGACCGATACTTCCCAGATCAGATAGAACTTCCCTGTAAGTTCCTACTTCAATTCCCACAAAAAGAAGGATACCGTAAATTACAAACATAAGAGTTCTGTCAAGGGATTCAGTAATGACAGGAGGCAGTTTCCCCGATTTGCCCAGAGTTACCCCTAATGCGAGAAAAGCCATAAAGATCAGAATATCCAAAATAGTGTCCCTCTTTCAATTAGAATGTTCAGTTCAGAAAAGACTTCAGATCATCAAGGGCCACATTCCCCCCGCTAAGCACGGCAACGGTCTTTGAACCTTCAAAGGCTTTTCCATGATATAGCATGGCTGCCACAGGAACAGCCCCTGAAGGTTCCACCAGGATCTTGCATCTCTCCAGGAGCTGCACCATAGCCCTTCTGATATCCTCTTCAGAGACAAGGACAATATGATCCACGTATTTCTGAACTACCGGGAAGGTATTGCTTCCTGGAATTGTGGTTTTCAGGCCATCGGCTATGGAGACTATATGATCGAGTTGTTTCCTTTGTCCAGCCTGGACGGAAAGGTACATGCTGTTGCTCTTTTCAGGTTCAACTCCGATGATCCTGATACGGGGGTCTGTTTCCCTTATGGCCGTGGCAATACCTGAGATAAGTCCTCCCCCTCCGATTGGGACAATCACGTTCTCCACATCCGGAAGATCCTGGAGGATCTCAAGGCCAATGGTTCCCTGGCCTGCCATGACCAGGGGGTCGTTGAAGGGGTGGATAAAAGACAGATCCTTTTGACGGCAGAGTTTCTCTGCCAGGTCTATTCTTTCCCTGGAGCTTGTACCGCAGAAGATGACCTCTGCACCATAGCCTCTTACGGCATCTATCTTGGCCCGGGAAGCATTTTCCGGCATGACCACTGTGGCGGGATAACCTGAAATGGATCCGGCCAGGGCTACAGCCTGACCATGATTGCCGCTTGAAGCGGTGATTATTCCCTTTCGGCCCTTTTCAGGCTCCATGTCCAGTACGGCATTCAGCGCTCCCCTTATCTTGAAAGCACCGGTCCTCTGGAAATTTTCAGGTTTGAGGAAAACTGAGATCCCCGACATGGAATTCAGGGTTTTTGAAGTGATAAGTCCTGTGCGATGTATCTGTCCTTCCAGTTGTTTCTCAGCTTTCCTGATATCCGGAATATGGATCAGTTGACTCGCCTCCTCAAATAAAAGGAAGAACCATAATGCTACAGTTCCAGAAGAATGATATAAGCTTGGAGAAACTTCGTAAAGGAAATTTGTGAGGGGATCAACAAATTTGCCGGAGGGAGCAAAAGAGCATGAAAAAACCCCTTAAGGTAGCCGGGCTGGCCTGACTGCGACTTACTTATTTCACCAGACCTTACTCGCGTAAAGCCTCCTGATCATAAGCCCGTTTTAGTCCCCTGACTTTGCGTCGCCGTCTTTTGGCGGTTTTGCTCTTTTCTTAAGAGGTGCACCTATTATAACTCTATTCAGATGAAGAGCAAAACCAATAGAGTTACATCTGGGTGGATTAACAACTTTTATGATCTTTAAAACCGGTTGTTCCTCTTTTTTCCTTACTTTTATATATAAAATGTAAACGCTTCTGGAAGTTCATTCCAGGGCGCCCTTCATATCTTCTGGAAGCAGATCCTTCCATCCAAGTTCTGCAATGATCCTGTTCATCTCTTTTTCAAGGGGAGCATCAATGGATATCCTTTTCTCCAGAAGGGGATGGATAAATGAAAGCTTCCTGGAATGGAGCAGAAGCCTCCGGCAATTGAAATGATCCCTGAAGAAACGGTTGTGAACTCCGTCCCCATAGGTGGTATCGCCTATGACATGATGGGAAAGATGCTTCATATGTCGCCGGATCTGTCTGCGTCTTCCCGTGAGGAGTCTTATATCCACTAGGGAATATCTTGCCGTGGAATGTATCCCCACCGGGAAGGGAATTTCAACCGTGGCAAGCCTGGTATATTCTGTTCTTGCCTCCCTGGGTGTATCGCCACGGCTTTTGAAAAGGCTGCCCCGGGTTTCCCTGATGGGATGGTCTATGAGCCCTTCAGCTTCAATGTATCCCCGCACTACGGCCAGGTAAAGTTTATCCGCCTCTTCTGATCTTAAAGCCTCGTGAAAAGGATGGATGAATTCCCTGTAAAGGGAGAAAAGGACTATTCCGGAGGTGGGCCTGTCGAGCCGATGGACCGGATAGACATGTCTCCCTGCAAGATCCCGTGTTTCCTGGAGAAGGAACCTTTCGTTCCTTTCTCCCATCTCTGTCCTGTGAACAAGCATGCCCGGTGGTTTTTCCACGGCCATGCAATATGCGTCCCTGTAGAGGATATTGATCATAGTAACAGGTCACTCTCCGTTATAATATTTTCCGGGGAAAGGATATCATATACTGCAACTTTCAGAGGTTAATGATAATATCTACAGGTTGCCCGGAGCGAAGATAAAAGTATTAAAGAACAACACTGGAGGAATGGTCCATGCTGCTGCAGAAAGGCTTTGACAATGATCTCTATCTTCAGAAACAGAAGGAAGCCATTTGCGAAAGGGTCAGCCGGTTCGAGAACAAGCTCTATATTGAATTCGGGGGAAAACTTGTCTACGACTACCATGCCGCCAGGGTCCTTCCGGGTTATGATCCTAACGCCAAGATGCGCCTTCTCAAGGAATTTGATGACCAGGCAGAAGTGATAATATGCATCTTTGCGGATGATATTGAAAAGAGAAAGATAAGAGCAGATTTCGGTATAACCTATGACGAGAACGTATTGAAACTCATAGATGACCTGAATGACTGGGGTATCAGTATATGTGCCGTATTGATCACCCGTTTCAACGGTCAGCATGGAGCGGTCTATTTCAAGAACCGCCTGGAGAGACAGGGAATAAAGGTCTATACTCATGGAGCTACCAGGGGATACCCAACTGATGTGGAGACCATAGTAAGCGATGAGGGTTACGGTTCAAATACCTTCATCGAGACCAGCAAGCCTATCGTTGTGGTAACTGGGCCTGGTCCGGGAAGCGGAAAACTGGCCACCTGCCTTTCCCAGATCTACCACGAGCACAGGAGAGGTGTCCATGCAGGATACGCAAAGTTCGAAACCTTCCCGGTCTGGAACCTGCCCCTGAAGCATCCCGTTAATGTTGCCTATGAGGCAGCCACGGCAGACCTTGGAGATGTTAACCTGATAGACCATTTCCATCTCGAAGCCTATAACCATAAAACTGTTAATTACAACAGGGATCTTGATGCTTTTCCGCTTTTGAAGAGGATCCTGGACAAGATAACCCACACTCCCGGTCTTTACAAGTCTCCCACCGATATGGGGTTCAATATGATCGGTTCAGGTATCATCACAGATGATGCTGTGAGAGAAGCTTCTGTCCAGGAGATCCTTCGCAGGTATTTCCGTTATTCCTGTGAATATATGCTCGGTACAACCGAAAAAGAGGCTGTTCACAGGATAGAACTGATAATGGACGATCTGGGTATAAAACCGGAGGACAGGTCGGTTGTCCTCCCGGCAAGAGATGCCGCCAGGGAGGCCAGAGAGAACGGGAAAGGATTCAACGGTGCATACTGCGGCGCTGCCATGGAACTTCCCAATGGAGAAATAGTGACAGGAAAGAATTCTCCTCTTTTCCATTCCTCATCCAGCCTTATACTCAATGCTGCAAAGAGGCTCGCAGAAATACCGGACAAGATCCACCTGCTGCCTCAGCACATAATCAGATCCCTTAATCACTTCAAAAAGGATGTGCTTCACGGGAACAAGTTAAGTCTTGACCTGGAGGAGACCCTTATCACCTTATGTATCAGTGCCAACAGCAACCCCACAGCAGCTGAAGCAGTGGAGAAACTTAAGGAGATGAAGGGATGCGAGGTGCACCTTTCACACATGCCTACTCCGGGAGATGAGGCAGGTCTGCGGAAGCTTGGCCTGAATGTTACAAGCGAACCGGCTTTTTCATCAAAATGTCTTTTTGATGACTGATCTTTTTTCGAGATTTCCATTTTCCATCAGTGACAAGAGAGCCCGGAAGAATTCTTCCGGGCTCTCTTGTCAGGTACATTGAACATCCTTACTGATCCCTCAGGGCCATTTCCGCAGCAGCCAGTGCGTGGATCCTGCCGCTGTTGAACACGGGCAACTCGGAGTCTGTCGGTCTTATGAGGAAAGGTAGTTCAGTGCAGGCAAGAAGGATGCCTTCAGCTCCCACGTCATCCATGGTCTTTATGATCTCCCTGACCCTTTCCCTTGAACTGTCTTTCACCTCTCCCACGGCAAGCTCCGTAGCAATGACGCTCTGGAGGAAATTGCGGTCCTCTGCACCGGGGATTATCACTTCAAGGCCCTGTTCCAGAAGGGGCTTTTTATAAAAATCCTGTTCCATGACAAAGGTCGATCCCAGAAGTGCGATTTTCCCAAGGCCCTTCCTGGATATGCTTTCGGCCGCCGTGGCAGCAATGTGAAGGAGTGGAATACCCGCAAAGGAGCTTATCTCGTCAGCTACCCTGTGCATGGCATTACAGGAAATGATGAGGAAATCCGCTCCACAGTGTTTCAGGTTTGATGCGATCCCTGACATGATATGGGCTATCTCATCCCACTGATCGGCATACATAAGATCGTTGATCCTGGAAAAATTCACAGAATGCATGATCAGTTCAGCAGAATAGTGTCCTCCAAGTTCTCTTCCCACTTTTTCATTTATTAGCCTGTAATACTCATAGGAAGATGTCCAGGTCAGACCGCCTATAAGTCCAATTGTTTTCATTTCCATGGGGCCTCCTTTATGAAGCATGAAAATCTATTGTTAGATAATACCAGAGGAAGTATTCACGGTCATGTTTCCAGGGAGCACAATACCAAAATGGAGGACTGTCTTTCTCTGTTAGAATAGACCGGTAAAATGGGGTTATCCATAATTGAACTGGAATTCAGGTACGTAAGGGGAGATGAGAAGAGTGGATATGGAAAAGCTCCGCAGAGTAGCTGTTATCGGTGCAGGGACTATGGGTTCTTCCATTGCCCTCAATTTTGCCCTGAAGGGAATGGAAGTGCGGCTTTACGATATTTCTTCCCGGGCCCTGGAAAGGGGATATGACTCTATCAGGGAGTCCACGGAAGTACTGGTCGAAAATGGACTTGTACATGAAGCCTTGGTACCCGCCATAATTGACAGGATCCGAGGAACAACTTCTTTCGAGGAAGGGGTTGAAGGCGGACAATTTGTGATCGAATGTGCTCCCGAGAAACTGGAACTCAAACAGGACCTTTTCCGACAGCTGGAACTGTACCTGGGCAGGGAAGTGCTTTTTGCCTCAAATACCTCGAGTCTGAGTCCAACGAGAATAGCCGAAAGAATGGAGTTTCCGGAGAGGTTCACTGCCGCCAATTTCTGGAATCCTGCACATCTTCTTCCGCTGGTGGAGATCATGCCCGGGAAGAAGACTTCCAGGACTACCGTAGAAGGTGTCAGGGCGATCCTGGAGAAGATAGGAAAGAAACCGGTCATATTGAGCCGTGAGGTCCCGGGCTTCATAGGAAACCGTCTGCAGTTCGCTCTTCTTCGGGAAGCCCTGGCAATAGTCGAGTCGGGGATCGCTTCCAGGGAAGATGTGGATAGGGCTGTGAAGTATGGCATTGGAAGAAGACTTGGAGATACAGGTCCCCTTGAGACAGTTGACCTCGGAGGTGTGCACGTGTTCGCCTCTATCTGTGAGCAGCTTTTCCCGAACCTTGATGAAGGGAAGGAAACCCCGGCTCTTCTCACCTCTCTAAAGGAACAGGGCCATCTCGGATATAGCACGGGCAAAGGAATCTACGACTGGAGCCCTGAAGAACTTGAAAAGATCCAGAGAGAAAGGCAGGAGACCATGATCGACTGGATGAAAAAGGATGCAGCCAGAGAAGCATAGGGAGGCACCAGGAAACTGATGGGCAATTGGTACGGCTACCTGAAGGAGCTTAGAGGCAAAAGGATACTTGGGATAAATCCTCCAGTCTTTGACTTTGCCTATTTTGACCTCTGGGCAAAGCCCGTGGGTCTTCTGTATCTCCTGCAGTGGATGAGGGATCTCGGGAATGAAGTTCAGCTTCTGGACTGCATCGATGAAGCCAGGGACAAAGCGAAGTCCTTCGGCAGATATGTGCCCCGAAGAACATTAATTGAAAAACCGGAGGCTTACAAGGGTATCCCCAGGAGATATTACCATTTCGGCCTGGGTGAAGGGGCGTTTCTGTCGAGGCTTGAGCTGATGGAACAACCTGATCTGATCCTGGTCACTTCGATTATGACCTACTGGTATGGTGGGGTCCATCGGGTTATTGACATGGCAAAAAAGATCTTCCCCGATGTGCCGGTGATTCTCGGCGGTATCTATGCGAGATTGTGCCCGGAACACGCCCTTTCTTCGGGAGCGGATATGGTCCAGACGGAATTCCTGCCCGTGGAGGCACCTTATCCGGCCATGGATCTTTACCAGGACCTGGGTTACGGAGTCCTTGAGACCTCCTGGGGATGTCCCATGGGCTGTGATTACTGCGCATCGAAGATCCTCTGTCCCTCTTTCAGCCAGAGAAACCTGGAAGAAGTGGCCATGGAAATGG
>Ga0272441_10002777_pt1 | contig 34851 bp, 19 predicted proteins | sample SSMProp6N_FD_193582 | JGI IMG/M metagenome (GOLD analysis project Ga0272441, IMG submission 193582) | Marine sediment archaeal communities from Little Sippewissett salt marsh, Falmouth, MA, United States - SSM-Prop-6N | ecosystem: Environmental > Aquatic > Marine > Wetlands > Sediment ... | reverse complement strand
ACTGTAGCCGAGGGAGCCGATGTCACACCCGACCCATCCGCCAGCCTCAATGGTCAGCGTGCCGTCGCCTCGCTCGCCGATAACGAGGCCTTCACCGTTATACCATTTCGAACCCACCCCCCTCACTTTCGCCTTGCCGGTCGAACTCGAATTGAGGCCGAGGTAGCTGCACCAGGCGCTGACCTGTCCGCCGGCCTGGATGGTCAACGTGCCCTCCCCGTAAGTGCCGATCTCGAGGTAGTCGCTGATCTCCCACGTCGAGCCCCCGCCGGTCACCGTCGCCGTGCCGGTCGAACTCGAATCGAAGCCGAGCCAGCTCGAGCCACTGTCGACCCGCCCGCCAGCCTCAATGGTCAGCGTACCGTCGCCATCATCGCCGATATAGAGGGGGCCACCGTGGGTCCATGTCGAACCCGCCCCGGTGACCATGGCGGTCCCTGTCTCGCCGGCGTTGTAGCCGAGGTAGGCGTGGTTGTCGGTATCCAGGGCGGCAGCGTTGCCCACCCAGAGTTCGCCCCCGGAGCCCCCGCGGTCACTGACGACCACGGCGCTCCAGATCGGAAGAAGAGAGACTGTCGCCGGTTTGATGTCGCCGACGTAGAGGCGGCCGCCGCCGGCGGGGATGCTGACCGACGCATCGCCGCCGTCTTCTGTCGGCCCGCCGCCGAGGTAGAGGTAGCCCATGCACTGCCACGTGCTGGCCTCGCCCGTGACGGTAACCTTTCCGGTCGAGCCGCCCTTGAGGGCGACAAAACCGTCGCTACCGTTGGTGAGCACGCTGCCCCCGTCTTCGATGATCAACGTGCCGGTGCCCTCCTCGCCGACGGAGAGGCTACCGCTGTTGGTCCACGTCGAGTCCGCGCCGGTCACCGTGACCTTGCCGTCCGAACCGGACCACCAGCCCAGGATGCCGTGCGTATTGCTGACCAGCCCGCCGGCCTCGACCGTCAGCCTGCCGGTGCCCATGCGGCCGACCTCGATGTCGCCCGTATTCGTCCACGTCGAGTCCGTGCCGGTCACCTTGGCCGTGCCCGTTGAAGTGGGATTGCAGCCGACGTAACCTTTAGCACTACTGACCAGCCCGCCGGCCTCGACCGTCAGCGTGCCGGCCCCGTTGCCGCCGACGTAGAGGAACTCGGAGTTGGTCCACGTCGAGCCCGCGCCACTTACCCTGGCGTTGCCCGTCTCGCCGGCGTTGTAGCCGAGGTAGGCAACGCCGTCGTTGCTCAGGTCGGCATCGTTGCTGATTACCAGATCGCCACCCGACGGGAGTCCCCCGCTGACGGTCACCGCGCTATAGGACGAGCCGAGCGTGACGGTCGTCGGATCGATGTCGCCGACATAGACCCGGCCGCCGCCGATAAGTTCGAGGGAGGCGTCGCCGCCGTCCGTCGTGTCCGTCCAGCCGAGGCACAGGTTCTCTCGGCTCTGCCACGTGCTGCCAGCGCCGGTCACCGTGGCCGTGCCCGTTGAAAAGGCATGGCGGCCCATGTAGCCCCAGCGATTGCTGACCTGTCCGCCGTCCGCGATGATCAGGGTGCCGGTGCCCGAGAAGCCGACGTTGAGCTCGGAGTCGTTGGTCCACGTCGAACCCACTCCGGCCACCGTGACCGTGCCCGTCGAACCGGGAAAGAGGCCGACGTAGTCTATGCCATCGCTGACCTGCCCGCCGTCCTCGATGTCTAGTATGCCGACGCCCAACCGGCCGACGTAGAGGCGGTCGTAGTTGGTCCACGTCGAACCCGCGCCGGTCACCTTGGCATAACCCGTCTCGCCGTCGTTGTAGCCGAGGATGGCGTGGCGGTCGTTATCGAGGGTGGCGCCGTTCCGGACCACCAGGTCGCCGCCGACCGTGTCGTCGTCACTGACGACCAGGGCACTCACGGATGGGGCGGGCCAGGTGACTGTCACCGGATTGATGTCACCGACGTAGACCTGGCCGCCCTCGCTAAGCTCAAGGGTGGCGTCGCCGCCGTCCGTCGTGTCCGTCCCGCCGAGGTACAGGTTTTCCCGGCTCTGCCACGTGCTGCCCTCGCCCGTCACCGCGACCGTCCCGGTGGAATCGGGCTGCGAGGCGACGTAACCGCGCCAGTTGGACACGCTGCCGCCGTTGCTGATGTTGAGTATGCCTGTTCCATTTAACCCAACAGTCAGGCCCGAGTTCGTCCACGTCCCGTCATTGACGAGGACCGTGCCAGAACTACCGGTGAAACGGCCGATATAGGCACTCCCGTCGGACACGCTGCCGCCGCTATGAATTTGTAGCACGCCGGTCCCCGTGGAACCGACTATGGTGTCATGGCACTCGACCTGGCTCTCGAGTGACACGTACAGTGTCCCCCCGCTGTCCACCGTCAGGGCATCGTCGATGTCGAGGATCAGGCTGCCTATAGACCCCGGGTAACCGAGGCCCAGATATCCCCCCGTGATGCTCACGTCGGCCGTGCTCCCGTCGGTAATTGTCCAGGTGTACGGGCCACCGAAGGGCTGAAACGTGACAGCACCATTTGTCACACTCATGGACCGGGTGGTTGCGTCCGCCGCCCAGTAGACGAAGTAGTAATAGGGACACCCAAACTCGACGCTATCGAAACCAGTCGGGGCGGAGTGGTCGGCCCACTTGCTGTTTTCAAAGAAATAGCCGCTGGGCATCATCTGCGGCGAACTACAGTCCCACGTGTCGTGGGAGGCGCGGGCCGTCGCCGGCACCAGCAACGCGGCCGTAACCAAGAGCAACGAGAAGACCTGTCGGGCGAAAGCCATAGTCTACCCCCTATGCTGGACGTGTGCTTTCACGCTCGCCGCGGCGCCGGCGGCACAGGTAAGCGCCACAAAAAAGGGCCCTGCCTGCTCCCGTACAGGCACGGCCGCGGATATGCAGAACGCTCCCCCGCTTCAACCCCCCTTACTATACCCCAATATACTGACCGCGTCAAACAGGTATCGGGGCACGCTGATTGGCAAACCAACGGGGCGAGAGGAGAGAATCGCGGCGGCGCCTGCGTTAGGGGGGGTTGTGGCCCGCCGCCCCATGGTTGTCCGCAGGTCAGCTCCGCCGCCTCAGCGCGAGGCCCAGCCCGCCCGCGGCTAGAAGCAGGAGGATTCCAAGATGGATCGCGGACAAGACACCGGCTAGGCGTGTCCGCCCGGCGTGAAACGGTCCATAGCAGTGGCCCGCTATGTACCCTTTCACATCAGGGCGGTGTTCTGGCAGAGGCTTCGGCACGCGGCCTGAGGCGTCGTGCGAAGCCCCAACCGGAGGCGCAGCCGGCGGCTAAAAGGAGGTTCGAGACCGAGGGCGTGGCACCGCATCATGTCCTCCGGACCTTCAGCAGCACGCCCAGCCCGCCCAAGACCAGCGTGGCGAGGCCGGCCGTGGGGACCGCGAGCCAATGGAGTGCTTGCTGCTCTGGCGGTCCGTGATAGAACTGCCAGAAAGGCCAACGGCGGTCGTCAGCCAGAATCCATCCAGGAAATCCCGGTTGGTGAGCCCTGAGGCCGTGATAGAATCACTGGGAAGGCCGACGACGGTCGTGGACAGAACACCATATGGGAGATCCCGGTTCACAATGTCGACAACACGCAAACACCGCAGCCCGGTCCGAACTCCGGTATTCTTGCTCACGATACTGCTGCTTCCCTCTGCCTGCTGCGCGGCGCGGCGCATCAGCGTGGAGGGCGTCGGCGTCAGCATACGAGCTACCGACAGGGCCTACAGGTACAAAGACGATCACCTGGACACTACGTCCTTTTCCGGTGGCCTGATCTTCCCGAACCAGCCCGTGCCGGCGCCAGCCACGAAGGCAATGGAATATGCGACGCACGATTTCAGGCCGAAACATCAGGATCCGAGGACGAATGATCGGATTACTCGGGTCAAAGCCGATGCCGCCGGTGATCTGCTGATCGCCATGCCCAGTCCGGCCGCTCTGAACCACGGCTGGGTGCGAGTGACATCCGCAGCCAAGCCGGACTTCTGCCTGAACCGGGCGACCCGGAGAGGATCCCTGACCAGGGATTCCCGTTCTGCCTACTGGTTCTATAGACACCGTTATGACACCCCCGCGCGGTGGCTGTCATTGCCATCCAACTCGATCGCCACGAAGAAGCCACCGTTCGTGTTCGCCTTGAAGGGCGAACTCTATTGGACGAATCCCCCGGCTTTCACCCAAGCCAATGCAGTGACGATCGCGGTCAAGCGGCCCCTGCCAGTCACTACCCTTGCCAATCCCAATCTCATTGTCCTCTCCAACGGTGATTACTTGGCGAGCATCTCGGGAGCAAAGACTCGTCGTGGCGGCTCGGCTGTGTGGAGATCTGTAGATAAGGGCGGGCATTGGACTCTAGTGCATGACGGCTTTGCCGTGAATCGCTATAGTATGTTCGAACTCCACGGAAGCCTCTATCTGCTGGGCATGAATACGAAGGGCCGCGGAGAGACCCGGATCTACAAGTCGAGCGACAACGGCGCGACATGGACGACCAGCGTCTTTGCCGGCTATGGCGGGCAGGACGCCCCGTCCCAAGTGGACATTGCCCACGAGCGCATCTGGAAGTCGGCCTACTCCGGCCGTGGTCCGGGGTTCTTCTCCGCGCCTGTCAATGCCAATCTCATGCGCGAATCCAGTTGGACACTATCCGTGGCACGATATGGCACGGTTGCGCTGGCCAACGGCCAGAAGTTCAGGCCGGGCAATGAGGTGTCACTCATCAAGACAGGATCTGGAGTTCTCTATAGTCTGGGGCGGGATTCCGTGTACCGTCCCGGAGATGGCTGGAAGCCAGGCATTACCACCATTCAGCCTGACCTGAACGATCTTACAAAGACCAAGTGGGATCCCACCTATGCCGGCCCCCGGCTGCCGGGTAATGAGAATGGGAAATGTACGGCGCGATATGATCCGGTATCCAGGCAATACTGGGCACTCACATCCGGGAAGGTCCGCCGCACGCTGAACCTCTATAGCGCCAGAGATATGGCCGGCAAGATTGGTGATTTCGAGTTCAGAGCCACGATCTTGCGTGGGTACTCGTTCAACGAAGGTTTCAACTATCCTTTCATGCAGTTCGACGGAGACGACATCATTTTCGTGTCACGCACTGCCTGGGAGACGCATCGAGGCACAGCTGCGCGCTGGCATAATGGGAACCTGTTCACGTTTCACCGCATCAGAGCCTTTCGGAAGTTGGCTGATCTGCAATGAAATCGTCCTGGGCATTCCTACTGGGGTCTACCTCCTCGGCCGCGGTGATGGCGCTCCAGGCCGACACCGACATGAGCAAAGTGGAGTAAACGCTGTCGAGACCGAGGGCGCCAGACTCTACGTGCTGGGGAAGACACAGCAGGCTTCCAGCGTTAAAGGTGCCTGGCAACTTTGCCGTTGCTTAATGCCTAATATCGATTGCCGATTGCCTGCCTTTCGGCCGTTGCCGTGGCCGTCTTTGCCGTTTGCCTAATGCCCGTTGCCGGTTGCCTGGTGCCCGTTTTATCGCGCTTTTAATTCATATGGCCGTTATTCCATGGGTCGAAAAAAGCCGACAATTCCGGACAAGTTTTCGCGCGTTTGCGCGCGTTTCGATCAAAAGCGATCGAAAAGTCGCGCGTTTTGCCTTACCCATTTTAACATTCGGGCCATGAATCGTCCCTGGGGCGTCAGAATCGACGATAGGGGTTCCGAAAACGCGCGATTTCGGGGGGTGCGCGAAACGCCGTTTTCTTAAAGTATCGATCGCGCGGCGCGATGTGCCAAGTGCGTACGAGCCGCGAGGGCACGTACCGATTCCCCGCCCGGCCGGCGACCGCAGGTCGCCGCAAAGGTGGATTCCCGCGCGGTGGGTCCGGAAACCCACCGCGCTGACCCGTTGGGCCGCGCCGAACGGCCTGCACGGGCCGTTTCTACCAGAAAATGAGGTACAGCACGGCGGTGGCGGCAATGGTGATGCCGCCGATCAGGTACTGGTGCTTGTACGGCGTGACGTCGATTTCCGAGACGGGCATCGTCCGCGACTCCGTCAGCGGCTTCCGCCAGGTGATTAGCAGCATGATGACGACCAGGATGACGAACGTGATGCCCATGTGGTGCAGGTAGGAGGTCGTGCAGAAGCGGTGCACCAGGTCCCAGAGCGATCCCTCTGCCACGTCGAGGTTGCCGCTACCGATCATCTTGTCCAGGATCCATCCCGGCACGCGGAAACAGGCGTATACCGGTATGCCGAGGATCATGACGGTCTTGGCGGCGGCGGCGGGAGCCCTCTTGACCAGCATACCCACGAGAAAGGCCGCCACGATGCCGGGCGAGACGAAGCCCCAGAACTCCTGGATGTAATCGAACACCCCCTTGCCGAGTTTCATGATCATCGGTGCCCACAGGCAGGCGACCACGACGATCACCGCCGTGGACCATCGGCCGACCGCCACGACCTTTTTCTCATCGGCGCCGGGGTTGATGTACCGTTCGTAGAGGTCCACGGTGAAAATCGTGGAGGCGGAGTTCAGGCCGGAATTGAACGAACTCATCACCGCGCCGCACAATGCTGCCAGCATGATTCCCCACGCCCACGGTGGGAGCAGTTGCTTGAACATGTAGGCGTACGCGCTGTCCCCCTGGCCCTCCCCCAAGGCGCCGGTTCCGCCCGGACCGTACAGGTGGAGCGCCATGATGCCCGGCATGACGATGATGAACGGGATGAGGAGTTTGAGCCAGGCGCCCAGGAAAATGCCTTTCTGGCCCTCGGCGAGGCTCTTGGCACCCAGCGTCCGCTGGGTGATGAACTGGTTCAGGCCCCAGTAGAAGATGTTCGGAATCCACAATCCGCCGATGAACACGGCCAGCCACGGCACCGTGGGATGATTCCACTCCAGGACGGTATGGAGCCGGTCGGCCTGGGCCTCTGCGAACGTATTCCACCCGTCAAAGACACTCCCGTCGCCGATCTTGAGGAGGGCCAGGATCGCGATGACGATCCCACCGAGCAGCAGGCCGCCTCCCTGCAGCAGGTCCGACCAGACGACCGACTTCAGACCGCCGTAAATCGTGTACGAGGCGGCAATCAGGCCGATCAGCCAGATCGACGCCACCATCGACCAGGTCAGCGCGCTCTCGTGGGTCAGCCCGAATTGGTCCTGGAAGACCTTTGGCAGGTCGAAAATGGTGTTCAGCGCCTTCGCCCCGCTGTACACGACCGTGGCCAGAAACACCACGACGTACGCCACCATCATCAGGGTGGCCATGATGGTCCGGGCGCCCCGATCGTAGCGGTGCTCCAGGTACTGGGGCATCGTGTAGATGCCGGCCTTGAGGAACTTCGGCAGGAACCACCACGCCACGAAGACCAGCACGATGGCCGACATCCATTCGTAACTGGCGATGGCCAGGCCCGTCGGGCTGAACCCCTCGTCCATGCCCTGAACGCCGAAGCCCTTGCCGGCCATCCCGACGAAGTGCTCCGTCGAGATGTTCGAGGCGATTAGCGAGAAGCCGATCAGGCCCCACGTGAGCGTGCGTCCTGCCAGGAAGTAGTCCGTGCCGGTCTTCTCGCGCCGGCCGGCATACAGCGAGATGACCACCACGGCGAGCAGAAACCCGCTGAAGGTGAGGGCCCCGATCAGTGTTTCACTCATGCCGGTCTCCGTTTCATCTCCCGGGTCCGCGGAACACGGCCTACGTTATGCCGGATGGGCGGCCGTTTGTCCAGTTTCTTGTTGCCGGTTCCGCCGCCTCCGCGGTAGGGTGACCGCGGCAGGCATCGCCGGGTGCCACTGGCGGCTTGCCCGCCAGTGCGTTCTGAGTTTTGGGGAACACTGGCTGACAAGCAGCCAGTGCCAGCCCGCGACTGCAACGTGACCGCCCACTGGGAGGAGACGCCCCATGCTTCGCCGCCGCTCGTTCCTGAAAGCCGCCGCCGCGGCCGGACCGCTCGTTGCGCTCGGCCGGGCCGCCCGCCGCGCCCGCGCTGCCGGGGCGTCCGCCGGGGCCGCCGATGCCAAGACCGCCCTCCCGCCCGTCCGCCAGATCACCCGCGGGCCCAAGCATCACTGGTTCGCCTATTACGACAAACTCGAGTTCGACCCCACGGGTCGGTACGTCCTCGGCATGGAGGTGGCCTTCGAAGGCCGCTCGCCCCGCCCCGATGACGTCATCAAGATGGGCATGGTCGACCTCGCCAAGGGCGACCGCTGGACCGCGTTCGGCGAGTCCCGGGCCTGGGGCTGGCAGCAGGGATGCATGCTCCAGTGGATCCCCGGCTCCGCCACGCGCGTCCTCTGGAACGACCGCCAGGGCGACCGGTTCGTCTGCCACGTCCTCGACACCGCCAGCGGCGATCGGCGGACCCTCCCGACGCCCATTTACTGCCTGAGCCCCGACGGACGGACCGCCGTCACGCCTGACTTCGGCCGCATCCAGGACATGCGCCCCGGCTACGGGTACCCCGGCGTGCCGGACCCCCACAAGGGCGACATGGCTCCGAAGACGGCCGGCATCTGGCGGGTGGACCTCGAGACGGGCAAGCGGACCCTCATCCTCTCGATCGCCGATATCGCGGTCTTCGGCGACCGCCATCCCACGATGGAGGGGGCCAAGCACTACGTCAACCACCTCCTGTTCAACACCGACGGTTCCCGGTTCATCTTCCTGCACCGGTGGCGGATCGACGGCGGCAAAGGCCGGTGGTACACCCGCATGTTCACCGCCCGGCCGGACGGCTCGGACCCGTACGTCCTGGACCCGTCCGGTTACACGTCGCACTTCATCTGGCGCGACCCGGGGCACGTCCTGGCCTGGAGTCGGCCCGACGGCAAGAAGGGCGGCTTCTACCTCTTCAAGGACAAGACCCGCGAGGTCACGCAGGTGGGCGAGGGCGTGATGCCCCGCGACGGCCACTGCACGTACCTCGCCGATACCGATTGGATCCTGAACGATACGTATCCCCAGGGCAAGCAGCGGCTCCAGCACGTGTACCTGTATCACGTGCCGACGGGCCGGCGGGTGCCGATCGGCGGCTTCCATCTGCCGCCCGCGTACAAGGGCGAGTGGCGGTGCGACACGCATCCCCGTTCCAGCCCGGACGGCACGAAGGTGTGCATCGACTCCCCGCACACCGGCCAGGGCCGGCAACTGCACCTGATCGACATCGCCGCCGTCGTGGGGTAATCTGTGTGGCCGGCCGGGAGAATACTGAGGGGGGTGAGCCACGGCCGTGTGGCCCGGCCGGTCTTGCCCGGCCGGGAGAATACCCGATGCGTGACGCATGGCCGGACAAGGCCGGCCGTGGCACATCGCGTAGAGAGATCGTATGTCCAACCTGCCCGAGACCATCCGTGACGAGGCGGCCCTGGACGAGGTGCTCAGCCGCCCCTCGGCGGCGCTGGTCGAGTTCGCCGCCCGCCTGGACGGCGACGTCCTGGTCCTCGGTGCGGGCGGGAAGATCGGCCCGACGCTTGTCCGGATGGCCCACCGGGCCCTCGCCGAGGCCGGCGCCGGGGGCGAGGTCATCGTCGTCGCCCGCCGGCCGCTGCCGGCCCTGGCGGCCGAGGGCGTCCGCATCCTCCAGTGCGACCTGCTCGACCCCGACGCCGTCGCCCGCCTGCCGCGGGCCGCCAACGTCGTCTTCATGGCCGGCCGCAAGTTCGGCTCCACCGGCGACGAGCCCGCCACCTGGGCCGCCAACGTCCTCGTGCCGTATCACGTGGCCCGGGCGCTGCCGGACGCGCGGGTGGCGGTCTTCTCCACGGGGTGCGTGTACCCGCTGATGCCGGCGGCCTCGGGCGGGGCGACGGAGCAGACGCCGCCCGATCCCGTCGGCGAGTACGCCATGAGTTGCCTCGGCCGGGAGCGGGTCTTCGATTACGCCTCCGCGGCGTGGGGCGGGCGCGTCGTCCATCTGCGCCTCAACTACGCCGTGGAACCGCGGTACGGCGTCCTGGTCGACGTGGCCCAGCGGGTCCTGGCGGGGGAGCCGGTGGACCTCTCGACCGCCCACGCCAACGTCCTCTGGCAGGGCGACGCGTCCGACTGGGCCCTGCGGAGCCTGGACCTGGCGGCCAGTCCGCCCGCGATCCTCAACCTGACGGGGCCGGAGACGCTCGCGATCCGCGAGGTGGCCGAGACGTTCGGACGCCTCTTCGATAAACCCGTACAGTTCACCGGGACGGACACGGGCCTGGCGTACCTGAGCGACGCGTCGCGGGCCCGCCAGCAGTTCGGTCCGCCGCGGGTCCCGGCGGAGCGCGTCATCCGCTGGACGGCGGACTGGCTCCGCCGGGGCGGGCGGACGCTTGGCAAACCGACCCATTTCGAGGTCCAGGACGGGCGGTTCTGACTTTGATCTGCGGGGTGGCACTGGCGGCTTGACCGCCAGTGCGCTTCGGCAATCGGGAAACACTGGCTGACAAGCAGCCAGTGGCACCCGGCGCAGGGCGCGGCGGGTGCGGAGACCCGCCGCGCACCGGATTGTCGCGACAAGCGTGTCAAGGAGTCACCGAGATGCCCGACGCCCCGACCTTCCGCGACACGCTGGCTCGCGGCGTGGTGGTGCCGGCGTGTCCGCTGGCGCTCACGCCCGACCGCCGCCTGGACGAGCGCCGCCAGCGGGCCCTCATCCGGTACTACGCCGCCGCCGGGGCGGGCGGCGTGGCCGTCGGCATCCACAGCACCCAGTTCGAGATTCACGATCCCGAGACGGGGCTGCTGGAGCCGGTGCTGGCGCTGGCGGCCGAGGAGATGGACCGGGCCGACGCCCGCCGCGACGCCCCGCTCGTCCGCATCGCCGGCGTCATCGGCGAGACGGCGCAGGCCGTCCGCGAGGCGGAACTCGCCGTCCGTCTTGGCTACGACGCCGTCCTGCTGAGCCTGGCGGCCCTGGCGGAGGCGCCGGACGACGCGCTGCTCGCCCACTGCCGGCAGGTGGCCCAGGTGGTGCCGATCGTGGGGTTCTACCTCCAGCCGGCGGTCGGCGGGCGGGTCCTGTCGCACGGGTTCTGGCGGCACTTCGTGGAGATCGAGAACGTCGTCGCCATCAAGGTCGCCCCGTTCAACCGGTACCGGACGCTGGACGTGGTGCGGGCGGTCGCCGAGGCCGGCCGGGACGACGTCGCCCTCTACACCGGCAACGACGACCACATCGTCCTGGACCTGCTCACCCGGTACCGGTTCATGGTCCAGGGGCAGCCGGTCCAGCGGCGGTTCGTGGGCGGCTTGCTCGGCCACTGGGCCGTCTGGACGAAGCGGGCGGTCGAACTCCTCGACGTCTGCCACGCCATCATGGACGCCGGCGAAGGCGTCCCGCCCGAGATGATGCGCCGGGCCGCCGAGGTCACCGACGCCAACGCCGCCGTCTTCGATGCGGCAAACGGTTTCCGCGGGGTCATTCCCGGCATCCACGAGGTGCTGCGGCGGCAAGGACTGCTGGCGGGCGTGTGTTGCCTGGACGGCCAGGCGTGTCTCTCGCCCGGCCAGGCGGAGGAGATCGACCGCGTCACCGCCGCCTACCCGCACCTGACGGACGACGACTTCGTCGCCGAGCACCGCGACCAGTGGCTCGGCGGGTGAGGGGCGCGGGGTGGCATGGTCACCCGCTGTTGGGTGACCATGCGATGAGCGGAGCCCATGGCCACGCAAGCGTGGCCATGCCACCCCCTCCCGCCGTGATCTGCCCCGCGAGGCGCACGGCCGGACAAGACCGGCCGTGGCACACCCCAGGAGATCAATATGGCGCCTGTCCAACGCATGCTTTGCACCCTGACGACCGCGGCGATGCTCGTTGCCCTCGCCGCCGCCCCGTCGGGGGCCGAGATCGTCCGGCTGGGGCGGGGCAGTTTCAGTACGTCGCTGCCGGCCGGGGCGAAGGGCCCGGCGGCTGCCCGCGGCCGTCCCGCGGAGCCGGCCGTCACCCGCCGCGTCCAAGGGCCGGTGCCCACGAACGACTGGTGGACCTCGCTGGTCTGGAAGCGGAATCCGGACCGTCCGCAGTCGGATCCGATGTTCGCCCATCCGCTGGCGCTGCGGGCCAAGGCCGAGGGGCTGGAAGTCAGTTACCCGACGCACCCCACCTGCACGCCCGACGGGCGGAACTACAACTATCACTTTCGGCCGGACCTGGTGGTCGGCGTGGAGGACCTCGACGCCCCCCGGACCGTCGTCGACGGCTTCGGCGACTGGACCGTCGCGGCCCTGTGGGAGAACGGGTCCCGCCGCCTCCGCGCGACCGTCGGACACGGGCTCCCGTACGTCTACTGCGAGGCGACCGGCGGCAAGGCCGTCATCCGCTGCCACGGACAGGGCGAGGTCTGGCACGGCGACGGGGCCGCCGTCGGCGTCACGGTGAACGGTCACGCGTACGGCCTGTTCGCTCCGAAGGGGTCGCCGTGGCAGGTGGATGGGGAGAGGGTCTTCCGGGCGGACCTCGGCCAAGCCGGGTGCTTCGCGGTAGCCGTCCTGCCGAAGGCCGACGCCGACACGCTCACGCTGTTCGCCCACCACGCCTTCGCGTTCGTGACGGACACGCAGGTGTCGTGGACGTACGACGAACCGTCCGCCGTGCTGACGACGCGCTTCCAGGTGACGACCCGTCCGCGGCAGGGGACGGAGCGCCGGCCGATCCTCGCGCTGTACCGTCACCAGTGGATGCACCTGGCGGACGGAGCGTCGCGCGCTGGGTGGCATGGTCACCCGTTGTTGGGTGACCATGCGATGAGCGGGGCCCATGGCCACGCAAGCGTGGCCATGCCACCCGCCGGAGACGCCTCGGGGCTGACGGACCACACCTACATCTCGCCGCGAGGCGAGATGAAGGTCCTGATCGGCCAGGCGTTCGAGACGCGGATGGCGTTCGGCGGCGTCCTGCCCGGCCTGCCGGGCGTCGGCGGATGCGACGCCGACCGCCTCGCGGGCACCCTGGACGAGGCCGCCCGCCGGGCCGAGCCGCTCGGCACCCGCGACACGTACTGGACGGGCAAGGCGCTGGGGCGGTTGGCGGGCCTCGCCCACGTGGCCGACGCCGCCGGCAAGACGTCGGCCCGGGACCGTTTTCTCTCGGCCATCCGCGGGACGCTCGAGCGCTGGTTCACGGCCGAGGCCGGCGTCCGGCCGCCGTGCTTCGCCTACGACGGGACGTGGGGCACGCTCATCGGGTACCCGGCGTCCTACGGCAGCGACACGCAACTGAACGATCACAATTTCCATTACGGGTACTTCGTGATGGCGGCGGCGACGCTCGCACGGTTCCAACCCGCGTGGGCGTCGGATCGGCAGTGGGGGCCGATGGTCCGGCTGCTGATTCAGGACGTGGCCTGTCCGCGCCGCGACGACCGGCGGTTTCCGTTCCTGCGTTGCTTCGACCCGTACGCCGGGCACTCGTGGGCGTCGGGGCACGCCGCCTTCGCCGCGGGGAACAACCAGGAATCGTCGTCGGAGGCGATGAACTTCGCCGCCGGCGTCGTTCTGTGGGCTGCGGCGACGGGTGACGTGGGCCTGCGCGACCTCGGCATCTTTCTCCATGCGACCGAGGCCCGCGCGGTCCAGCAGTACTGGTTCGACGCCGACCGCGCCGTCTTCCCGGACGGGTACCGGCACGCGGCCCTCGGCATCCTGTGGTCAAACGGCGGGGCGTACGCCACGTGGTGGACGGCGAACCCGGAGGAGATTCACGGCATCAACTTCCTGCCGGTGACGGGCGGGTCGCTGTACCTGGGGGCGCGGCCGGCGGCGATCGCGCGGAACCTGGCGGACATGGAGGCGACGAACGGCGGCCCGGCCCGCGAGTGGCGCGACCTCCTCTGGATGACCCGGGCCCTGGTGGACCCCAAGGCGGCGCTGGCGGCCATGGACGCGGACCCGGACATGAAGGCGACCTCCGGCCTCTCGAAGGCCCACACGTATCATTGGATCGCGCGCCTGGCGCGCCTCGGCCCGGTCCGGCCGGACGTGACGGCGGACTCTCCGACGGCGGCGGCGTTCGGACGGGGCGGCGAGACGCGGCACGTGGCGTGGAACCCGTCGCGGCGGGAGCGGACGGTCACGTTTTCCGACGGCGCCCGCCTGACGGTGCCGCCGGGGGCGGTCGTCTCCGACGAGGGGGGGCGGTAGGGCGGACGCGATTGCCGCGCGGCGGGTCTCCGGCCCCGACGCGGGAGGTGCCGGGATACGGCACGCGGCCCGCAAGCGGGCCGGCGAACGCGGAGGTGCGTGCCCGTCTTGACACCGCCCCGACGTTCGCGACGTGCGCTTGCCCCCGCCGGCGGTTCCCGTTACGATACCCGCCAACCCCGCACCGGCCGGCCGTCGACGGAGCGCCCATGACCCTACTCGGCCTCGACCTCGCCATCTGGATCGTCCTGGCGGTCTACTTCGCGGGCATGCTCCTGATGGGATGGTGGAGCAAGCGCCAGGCCGGCGACTCCGAAGGGTATCTTCTGGGCGGCCGGCGGTTCGGCACGGCCATGATGGTGATGCATGCCTTCGGGGCGGGCACGAATCCGACGGACACGACCGGCACGATCAGCAAGACGATGACGGCGGGCGGGGCCGGCATCTGGGTGTCGTGGATGTGGATGTTCGGCACGCCGTTTTACTGGCTCATCGCCCCGGTGGTCCGGCGGATGCGGTACCTGACCCTGGCCGACTACTTCCGCGAGCGGTTCGGCCGGGCCTCGGCCGTCCTGTACACCGTCGTCGCGAGCGTCGGGATGACGGTCTTTTTCGGCGGCGTGCTGCTCGCCACCACCCGGACCGTGCAGGGGATGATGGGCCCGGCCGCCGTGCCCGACCCCGGCCAGGCCGTGGACTGGTGGTTCTTCGGCATCCTCGTCGTGACGACGGCGGTGTTCGTGCTGTACGGGTACTGGGGCGGGATCGTGGCGGCGATCCGGACGGACATGGTCCAGGGGCTGATGATCATCGCCCTCTCGTTCCTCGCCGTCCCGCTGGCGCTGCGGATGGAGGAGGTGGGCGGCCTGGAGGGCATGTGCGGCGTCCTCCGCGAGGCCGACGCCAACTACGTCCGCCTGTTCCACCCGGAGCAATTCGACCTGGCGGCGGTGATCGTCCTGTGCATCAACGCGCCGCTGACGGCCCTGGCCCTGCCGCACCTCATGAGCGTGACCTCGGCCGGCCGGACCGAATGGGAAGGCCGGATGGGGTTCGCGGGCGGCAACCTGCTGAAGCGCATCTGCACCATCGGCTGGAGCGTGCTGGGGCTGGCGTGGCTGGCGTACCTCCTCCAGACGGATACGGTCGTCGTGCCGGACGCGGCCTTCGGCGACTGCATCCGGCACCTGCTGCCGCCCGTGCTCCAGGGGCTGATGCTCGCGTGCGTGATGGCGGCCTCGATGTCGTCCGGCGACGCCGTTCAGGTGACCGTGGCGGGCCTGTTCACGCAGAGCCTGTACGGCGAGTACCTGAGGCCGGGGGCCACCGACGCCGAGCGGTACCGGTTTACGCGGCGGATGGGCGTGGTCATCATCGTCGTTTCGCTCGGTTTCGCCGTCCTCATGCGAAACGACCTGGTGGCGATGGTGCTTGGGTATTTCAATATCCTGGCGCTCGTGGGCATCTCGACGGCGATGGGGATCCTGTGGCGCCGGATGAACCAGGCGGGGGTGTTCGCGAGCGCCCTGTCGGCCAGCGCCGTCTTCCTGGGCCTGCGGCTGGCGGAGGCGATGGAGGTCATTCCTGCGGTGCCGATGGCCCTGAAGTTCGGCCTGCCGCTCGTGACGGGGGTCGTGTTCGGCGTGGTGGGTAGCCTGCTCTCGCGTCCGCCGGACGCGCGGCGGGTGGAGCGGTTCTTCACGCGCATCTACACGCCCGTGGGGCGGGAGGAGCGGCTCGACTGGCCGCTTGCCAAGGCCGTCCCGCCCGAGCGGCGGCTTCTGACGGCGGGCGGCCTGTTCCTCGTCAAGCCGACCCGCCAGTCGTGGGTCGGGTTCGTGGTGACGCTGGCCATCTGCCTGGCGTGCCTGGGAACGATGCTGTGGATTTTGCGGTACTGAGTGAAACAGAGGTTCTGTCTTCGTCGACCAACGTTGTCATTCTGAGGCCCCGCTTGCGGGGCCGAAGAATCTCGCCGTGCGAACCGCGTCAAGGCGAGGTTCTTCGTCGCGGCTCCGCCGCTCCTCAGAATGACAGACTCGATACGGTTTCCTGCAACGCCAGATAACGGCCGGCTGAAAGGGACAACGCGATGAAACCGATCGAACGCCTGGAGGCCGTCCTCGCCGGCCGCACGCCCGACCGCTGGCCGTTCGTCCCGTCCATCTACGAGCACGGGGCCACGCTGCTGGGCCGGGGGCCGTCGGAGGTCAGCCAGGACGCCGGCCTGATGGCCGAGGCCGCCCTCGAAGGCTACCGGGCCTACGCCCACGACCTCGTCACGGTGGGGATTGATATCTACAATATCGAAGCGGAGGCGATGGGGTGCCGGCTGAAGTATCACGGCGACTCGGCGGGCATTCCGGGGGTCATCACGCATCCGCTGGCGGGGTCCGAGCCGCCGGACGCCGAGGCGATTGCGATTCCCCAGCCGGGGCCGGAGAACCGGCTCGGCCTCATTACGGAGGCCGCGGAGCGCGTCGCCCGCGCCGTCGGCGACGAGGTGTGGGTCTACGCGTGCATGGGCGGGCCGTTCTCGCAGGCGGTGGAACTCCGCGGGTACGACGATTTCATCATGGACATCGTGACGCGGCCCGAGGCGGCCCACGCCCTGATGGAGCGCACGACGGCCCTGGCGCTGGAACAGGCGGAGCGGCTTTCCCGCGCGGGTGCGGGCATCTACCTGTACGAATCGTGGGCGACGATTCCGCTCATCGACCCGACGATCTTCGGCGATTACGTGGTGCCGTACAACCGGCGGGTCATCCGGGCCATGCGCGAGCGATTCGACACGCCGCCCGGCGCCATCATCATGGGCGGGAACATTACGATCCTCATCGATTTCTTCATCGAGGCGGAAAGCGCGCTGGTCGTCTGCGACCACAGCGCGGACTTCGATCTCATCCGCGAGCGGACCGACGGAAAGTCGATCATCGTCCGCGGGTGCGTGGACCCGAAAAAAATCGAGGCCGGCGACTGGGATCACATCAGCCATGCCGTGGCGACGCTGGCGGAGAAGGCGGCGGGGATGGCCAACTTCGTGTGGGGATGTGGGTGCGTCTCGTACCACACGCCGCGGGAGTCGGTCCTGAAATTCAAGGACCTCTGCCTCGCGGCCGATGCGTCGGGGGGGTGAGAAACGCCCGTTGAGCCGTCGACCGAAGGTCGACGCCACAGGCGGTGCGGACACGAGCCGGCGAGGCACGGCCGTCGACGTGCCGTCGACGGCTCAACGGGCGCCTCGGGCGCGGGATGCGAGATTACGGCATCGCGCCCTCGCCGGCCGTCACTTCACGTCCCTTCACAACGAGATGCGCGACCGCTTTGCCGGCGCCATCGCACCGCACGGCGGCGAGGTCGGCGTCGGCGCGGAGGTCGCCGGCCGCGACGGTCCCGGCGTCGCGGGTCCGGAGGAGGACGGTGACGCGGCCGCCGGCGAGGTCGGCCTCCAGGACGTACCCGCCGTCGACGGGCTTCAGGACGGCCTTCGTGGGCGGCGTCTCGCCCTTGCGGTGCGGCCGGAGGACGGTCACGAACGCCGTCTCTTTGGTCGGCTTCGTCTCGGCCGTCAGGTGCCACTCGGTGAGTTTGATGCGCGCCCGGGGCGGCGGGTCGAACTGGTTGGTCTGCGACACCTTGAGGCCCTTCGGCGCGAGGATGGCCGCCCGGCACGCCGCCTTGTCGCCGGCGATACGGATGTCGCCCTGGCCCTTCACTTGCATTTCCGTCGGCGCATGGAGATGGAACCCGAGCGGTTTCGCCTCGGGCGCCGCGACGCGGTCGAAGATCACCACGAGGCCGGGCTTGACGAACAGGATATGCCGGGTGAAGCGCTCGAGGCGGCCCTCGTAGGCGGGCCCGGCCTCGCCGGCGACGTAGGCGAAGGCGTCGGAGGTGTGGAATCCGAGGATCTCGCCCCGCGCGGCGGCGGAGTGCCCCTTCTGCCCCTCGCCCCCGACGGTGATGCAGTTGGTGGACTTCGTGTGCCACATCCAGCGGGTGTGATGCTTGCTTCCGTAGATGTCGCGCCGGCCGGTGCGGATGAGCAGCCGCTCGCCGAACGCGTAGAGGAGAAACGAGTTGTTCGACTCGTACCCGTGGCTCTGGGTGCCGAACGGGCTGGACTTGAAGACGATCTCGACGTTCTCCCGCGCGTCCTTCAGATTCGTGTTGAGCATCGCCTGCCCGGTGCCGCGGAAGCAGCGGGCGGTGGGCAGGGCGTCGGGCGGTTTGGCCTCGACGGCCGGGAGCCGGCCGCGCGCGAACCGGATGTAGGCACCCTCGTGTGAGTACCCGCCGCCGTACGCCGGGCCGCCGATCGCCTCGACGTACCACTGCCAGTAGGGATTCTGTGCCTGTGCGGCCAGGACGGTCATCAGGTGGCGGTTGTCGCGGGCCCGCCGGGCGGCGGTCAGGTCGCCGAAGCCCCCGCCGCGCGTGCCCGGCGGCTGGAGGGTCATCGGGTACGTGCCGACCTTCGAGAAATAGGGTTTCTTGAACGCGTCGACGTCCATGGCGACGCGCATGGCGTCGGCCCACCACGTGAACCGGTGGATGTACGACCGCCAGTACGAGACGCCCTCGTGCCAGCCGCCGTCGGCGTCGGACCAGACGGGATAGACGTTGTAGAAGACGTTCATGGCGAACCAGAGCCACTCGTCGGCCTCGGGGATCTCGTCGAGGAACGCGATCCCGACCTCGCCCAGCCAGTGCCAGGCCCGGTTCCGGTGGCTGCCGTACGGCTTCCAGATGTGGTAGGAGGCCATGTGCTTGTACATTTCGTTGCCGCGGACGGCCATAACCTGGCGGCAGGTCTTGCGCTCGGCCTCGCTCAGACGGTCGTGCAGGAACGTGTAAGCCCGGGCGAAGTAGTAGGCGTACGGCATGCCGGCCTCGTCGTTGTACCGGTAGCCGGTGGCGCCCTTGGGGTCCCACTCGGCGCAGGCAAGGAGCAGGCGTTTGCCGAGGTCGGCGTAGGCCTGCTTGCCGCTCAGGCGCCAGGCGAAGCCGAGGTTGGCGGCTCCGCCGAGGGCCCGGATGGTGTAGGTGCGGTTGCCCCACCAGATCTTGCGCCACTCTTCGCTTTTGCGCTCGCAGTCCTTGGGGTACTTGGGCGGCTCCTTCGTCTCGGGGGGCTTCTTGAGCAGCCCGTCGCAGTGCTTCAGCAGCGCGGCGTACTCGTCCTTGAGGTTGCCCTCGGCCAGGCGCTTCATCGCGGCCACGCCCTCCGGACGGACGAAGAGGCGCGGGTGCTTCGTCGGCACCCGGCCGATGAGTTCCTTCCGCGGCGGCATGGGGAAGGCGGGGGCGCCGGCGCCCACGCGGAAGGGGCGGGGCTTGCTCCAGGCGCTTGCCTTCTCGTTTTTGTCGACGAACCGGAACCGCCAGACGTAGGCGCCGGGGTCGAACGTCTTCGGCGGGCAGTGACAGTTGTACCGCGTGACGCGGGCCTCGTAGACGGTTCGGCCTCCTTTGTCGGCGACGGCGAGGTCGTAGGCGACGGCGCCCTTCTGCGGCCGCCAGACGAACGCGGGCGGGTTCGTGGGGCTCGCCTCGCCGGGCGCGGGATGAAACCCCCATTCGCCCGGCCCGCCCGGACGGTCGTCGACCTTGGGTGCGGCTGCGCTCGCGCCACAGCAGGCGACGGCCAGGGCGAGCGCGGCGGCGAGGACGAGGGCGGACAGGCATCGCATGGCGGGCTCCTTCGGGTGCGCGCGTCTTGGCGTCCGACGATAGCCGATGTGCGAAAGAGGTTCCAGGACTCTTTTCGTCACTCCTCCGGAAACGGCACGCGGCCCGCAAGCGGGCCGGGCGAACACAGCCTCCCGGGGTGACTCGATGCCGCCTCGACGTTTCGGAACCGGGCACTCCGGCCGAATCCCCCGGCGGCTTGACGGGTTCAACGCAACAGGCAAGGGGCCGCGAGCCGCAGGTCCAATGGCCGGTCCGCAGCCACATCCGCGAGCATTCGAGGAGGAGGCCGATCATGTCCCGCATTCGACGCAGGCAGTTCCTGAAACGGTCGCTCGCCTTGGCGGGCGCGTCGTTCGTCGTCAGCCACGCCGGGCACCGCGTGCTCGGGGCGAACGAGACCATCCGGGCCGGCGTGGCCGGCATCCACGGCCGGGGCGGGGGGCACATCGGGTCGCTCGCCAAGATGAAGGACGTGGAGGTCGCGTACCTCATCGACCCGGACGCGACCCAGTTCGAGCGGCGGATCAAGGACCTCGAGAAGATTGGCGCCCGCAAGCCCACGTGCGTCCAGGACGTCCGCAAGGCGCTCGACGACAAGGACCTCGACGCCGTCTCCATCGCCACGTGCAACCATTGGCACTGCCTGATCACGATCTGGGCGTGCCAGGCGGGCAAGGACGTGTACGTCGAGAAGCCGCTGAGCCAGAACGTGCACGAGGGGCGGATCTGCGTCGAGACCGCCCGCAAACACAAGCGCGTGGTCCAGTACGGGACGGGCGCGGGCAGCACGGGCGATCGCATCGCCGCCCTGGCGAAGGCGGGGACGTACGGCCGGCTGCTCGTCTCGCGCGGCCTGTGCTACAAGGGCCGGGGGAGCATCGGCTTCAAGGAGCCGGAGGACCCGCCCGAGGGGCTCGATTTCAACATCTGGCTCGGCCCGGCGCCCAAGCAGCCGTTCCACAAGAACCTCGTGCATTACAACTGGCACTGGTTCTGGGACTTCGGCAACGGCGACATCGGGAACCAGGGCTCGCACCAGATGCACGCGGCGCTGCACGCCGTCCCGGGCGCCGCCTGGCCCAAGGCCGTGATCGCCGTCGGCGGACGCTTCGGCTACAAGGACCAGGGCCAGACCGCCAACACGCAGATTGCCGTCTTCGATTACGGCCAGACGCAGGTCATCTTCGAGGTCCGCGGCTTGAAGACCGACAAGTATCTCGGGCAGGGCATCGGCAACACGTTCCACTTCGAGGCAGGCGTGGTGGCGGGCGGCAAGTTTTACCCGAACGGCAAGACGGAGCCGGAGAAACTGGCCTCGGCCAAGGCCGAACGGTCGAGCCACGGCGGCAACTTCGGCAGGTTCATCGACCGCATGCGCGACCGCGACATCGACAACTTCCTCTGGAACCTCGAGACGGCCCACACCTCGGCCGGTCTCTGCCACCTCGGCAACATCTCGTACCGCCTGGGCAAGGAGGTGCCGTTCGGCTCCAAGAGCAAGCCGTTCGGCGACAACACGGCCGCCAACGAGACCTTCGAGCGCATGCGCGATCACCTGAAGGATAACAGCCTGGACCTGGCCGAGACGCCGTACATCCTGGGCCGGCACCTGCGCTTTGACGGTGAGAAGGAACGGTTCGTCGACGACCCGGAGGCCGACCGGCTGCTGACGCGGCCGCCCCGGCCGCCGTTCGATGTGCCGGAGAAGGTGTGAAGGTAGGCATCAGGCAATAGGTATTCGGCATTAGGCAACGACAACAGCAAGGTCAACCGAAACAGCAACAGCAACGACTTATGGTGTGCCACATTTAGCCGCCGGGCCCGCCAACGACGGCGGGTAAACTTGGCCGGCGCGCGTCATCGAGCGGCCGATAACGCTTGCATGGTCGGAGCGCGTGGGGTAGGGTAGGGCGGCACTGGGCCAGGGACGTTCGCGCATCAAGGGGCATCGGAGGAAAGCGTCATGTCACGAATCAGTCGCCGAAAGTTCATGAAGCAGTCCCTCGCCGTGGCGGGGGCGACGTTTGTCGTCAGCCATGCCGGGCACCGCGTGCTCGGGGCCAACGACCGCATCAACGTGGCCGTCACCGGCTGCGGCGGCCGGGGCGGGCATCACCTGGGCCAGTTCCTCAAGGCCGAAGGCTGCGAGGTCACGTGGTGCGTCGACCCGGACGACCACCGCGCCGACGCCGCCGCCGACAAGGCCAAGAAGTCGCAGGGCAAGACGCCCACCTCCACCCGCGACATCCGCAAGGCCCTCGAGGATAAGAACCTCAATGCCTGCACCTGCGCCACGTGCAACCACTGGCACACGCTCCAGACGATCTGGGCCGTCCAGGCCGGCAAGGACATGTACGTCGAGAAGCCGTGCACCCACAACGTGCACGAGGGCCGGGTGTGCAGCGACCTCATCGCCAAGTCGAAGCAGATCGTCCAGACGGGCACGCAGCGGCGGTCCGAGAAGGGCTGGGCCAAGATCCTCGAGATCACCAAATCCGGCAAACTCGGCAAACTGCTCGTCAGCCACGGCATCGCCTCGAAGCCCCGTAACGGCATCGGGCACAAGGAACCGAAGGACCCGCCCGCCCACCTCGACTGGAACCTCTGGGTCGGCCCCGCTCCCATGCAGCCGTACCACGAGAACCTCGTCCACTATAACTGGCACTGGTTCTGGGACTTCGGCAACGGTGAGATCGGCAACCAGGGCGTTCACCAGACCGACTGCGCCCGCTGGGCCATCCCCGGGGCCACGCATCCCACCTACATCATGTCGATCGGCGGCCGCATCAAGTGGGACGACCAGGGCCAGACCCCCAACGTCCAGATGACGGTCTACCGCTACGGCGACACGATGCTGTTCTTCGAGAACTGCAACCTCGTCAGCAAGAAGACGCGGCGGGTGGACAACGACTTCGTCTACGAGAAGGGCAAGATTATCGGCAACAACCGGTTCGAGCCGGCCAAGGGCAGCGACGTCGAGAAGATGCCCAGCGTCGAGGCGAAACTCGGCCCGGGCGGGGGCCCGTTCGGCAACTTCCTCGCCGCCGTCCGCAGCCGCAACAAAGAGGACCTGAACGCCCCCTTCGAGGAAGGGCACTACTCGGCGGCCCTCTGCCACCTTGGCGCCGCCTCGTGGCGGCTGGGCGAAGAGCGGCCCTGGAACGAGGTCAAGGACCCCTTCGAGGACGACTACGCCAACGAGCAACTGGCCCGGCTTAACAAGCAACTGACCGAGGACCAGGGCCTGGACCTGTCGAAGTGCAAGATGCGCGTCGGCCCGGCCCTGAAGTTCGACCCGAAGACCGAGAAGTTCATCGGCGCCCCCGCCGAGGCGAACGCGATGCTGACCCGTCCGCCCCGGCCGCCGTTCGACGTGCCGGCGAGCGCGTAACAGAAGCCGCGGGCCGCGAGCCATGAGCCGCGAGCCACGGCAAACAGCAGCGACAAAAACCAAGCGCGGTGGGCCGTCCTGCCCACCGCGCTTCGTTTGTTGAGCCGTCGACCGAAGGTCGACGCGATACCCCGGGTGCGTATGAACGTCCGAAAAACGGCCGTCGACGTACCGTCGACGGCTCAACGGGCACGCGCGAGCGCACTGGCGGACAAGCCGCCAGTGGCACAGGAGCCCCGCCGCGCGGCATGATGCCTCACGCCAGGAGCCACCACATCCCGCCCAGCAGCGCCAGGCAGATGACGAGCGTCACGAGGAACCCGACCCACGACTCGCGCGTCGGCTTCACGATGAACAGCCCGCCCGCCGTCAGGAGCCGTTTCTCGGGTGGGACGACCTCATCCAGCGGCAACTGGAGCCGGTCCTCCTGCCCGATGGGCGTGTAGATCTTCTTGAAGAACGGGTCCGTCTGGGCCGCGTGCGGCGGCTTCGTGAGCAGGCTTCCCACGATGCCGCCGACCGCCCCGGCCGCCAGCGGGAGGCCCGTCGTCGCCGCCTGGCCCATGTCCAGCCCGTACCGGGTGGTGAGGAACGTGCCGGCCGCCAGAATCGTGCTGACGAACACGCCCGTCGTGTTCATCCGCCGCCACAGGATGCCTATCACGATGCTGACGCCGACGGTGGCGGTAAGTTTGAAGTAGGCGAGGATCGTCTGGACGACGCTCTTGCGCATCAGGACGGCGCAGACGACCGCGCCGACGATGACGACGATGCCCGCCAGCCGCGTCACCATCACGTAATGGGCCTCGCTCGCATCCTTGCGGATGTACTGGCGGTAGACGTTCTGCGAGAACAGGCCCGCAATGGTGACCTGGAGCGCGTCGCCGGACGACATCGCCGCCGCCATCACGCACGCCAGCATCAGCCCCTGGAGCACCGGGTGCAGCAGGTACCGGATGCTGTCGCCGAAGGCGGCGTCGGCGTGGACCGTGGTTTCCTGCGTGATGAGGTACGCCAGCCACGCCAGGCCGAGCACGCACCAGCCCATCGTGCAGACACGCTTCAGGATGTTGCCGTAGGTGAACCCGACGCGGCCTTCCCACTCGGTCCGTCCAGCGGCCGAGACGCTCATGACGTGCGGCTGGGCCATCATCGAGAACGGCGCGTTGATGCACAGGACGATCACGGCCGTCAGCGAGAAGTACTTCGGGTCGAAGAGCGTCAGGTAATTATCGGTCGCCGTGCTGTGGGCGGTGAGCGTCGCCACGACGTTGTCCCACCCGCCCGCCAGCGCCAGCGCCGACGGGATGGCGATAAACGAGAGGGCGATGATCATCAGGCCCTGGGCCATGTCGGTCTTGACGGCCGCGACGATCCCGCCCCAGAAACTGTACACGACGAACACCGCCGTCATCACGAGCAGGATGCCGACGAACCACCAGAATTCCTCCTCTTCGGTTGCCACGCCGCGGGCTTCCCAGGCGGGGGGCTCGCCGGCCGGGATGACCACGACTGCGGTGTCCGCCTCCAGGGCCTCGGTGGCAGCGACCGCGTCGGCGGCGCGGTCCTGCGCGGCCGTCTCGATGACGGTAGCCTTGCCCATCATCCCCTGGACGGTGCGGGTGGTCGCCTGGAGGATGCTGGCCGTCGCGACCGTCATGCCGACCATCGCCACGATGACGTACAGGGCGGCGGCGGCCCGGCCGTAGCGCTGCTCGAAGTAGTCGGCCACCGTCAGGCACCGCATCCGCCGCAGGATCGGGGCGATCAGCCAGTAGAACGGCGTGCCGAACATCCACATCCACGACACCCAGATGCCCGACCCGCCGCGCTCCACCGTCTTGCTCGTCACGCCCGCCACGTCCCCCGGGTGCGTGCCCGCGCCGAAGGCGTGCATCACCATGTAGGCGACGCCGAACTGGCGGTTGCCGAGCAGGAACCCCTCGCGGTCGACGATGCCCTTCTTCGACCACCATCCGAGCAGCAGCATCCCGATGAAGTACAGGACGATCACGATCCAGATGGCGTAGTGGAGACCGAGAATCAGCATCGCCGTCTCCGTAATCGAGAGGCCGGGGGACGATGGGATTTCAACGCAGAGACCGCGGAGCACGCAGAGCCAAATGTCAAATGCTCAATGTTAAATGCCAAAGCACGCTGCGCGTAAAGGGTTGTCATTCTGAGGCCTTGCTTGCAAGGCGGAAGAATCTCGCCTTGGTGCCGTTGTCTTTTCTCGCCGGTGCCTTTCTCTGCGTCCTCCGCGTGCTCTGCGTTCCAGAGCGATCCCGCGGCAGCGCCTCGGCGCGTGGCTACTTCCACGTCGCCTTCGGCGGCCGGCCGAAGTCGCCCCAGCGCTCGGCGACCTTCGCCTCCTTCTCGTCGCCGCGGTGGAAGTAGACGCGGTACCGCTGCCGGAGGGTCTTGCCCTCGCCGAGCGTGTAGTCGCCGTTCTCCTTCTTCTTCGTGAAGTGCGAAAGGCCGAACGGGTTGGCCGTCAGGAGGCCGTACGTGCGGGCGTGCCAGGTGGTCGGGTGCCGGAGGTTCTCCGGGTGGTCGAAGATGGCGTAGCCGAGCGTCTTGCCGTCCACGGGGCCGCTGGCGTCGACCCAGGCGGCCTTTTTGCCCCAGGCGCCGCCGCCGGTCTGGCCCTCGGAGTTGACGAGGCGGCCCTTGGCGCCGCCCTTGCCGTCGTCGCGGAACTCCGGCCGCATCCGCGTGGCGCACAGGCCGCCTTCCTTCGTGTCGCCGAACTTCACCTTGCCGTAGGCGGCCTCGAAGGCGAGGTCCAGGTCGATCGTGCGATGGTCACTCGGCAGGTTCCAGACGGTGACGGTCCGCGTCTCGGCCATGACGGGTTTCTTGTCGACGGTCGTCCAGTCCAGCCGCTCGCGGAACCAGCCGACGACCGGTCCCGAGACGACCTTTTCGAACGTCTTGTGCACGATCCAGCCCGCCTTGTCCGAGATGGACCAGTTGTCCACGCCGTTCACGTCGCCGTGGGCCACGTACAGGCTCGTGTGATGCGGGTGATCCTTCGCGACGTTGTCCGGAATCGGCTTGTCCGTGAGCGGGTAGGGACGGGTCATCGGCGTCTGGTCCGGTCCGTAGACGGGCCAGAAGTACGGTCGCCGCAACTGCTGGCCGGCAGGTTTCGGGTTCGTGAAGTGGTACGCCGTGAACGGCTGGCCGGAGATGGCGATCTCAATCGTCTTGGCGGTCTCTTTCAGTTGGACGGCGTCCGGGGGCATGCTGCTCTTGCCGAACACGAGTGTGAACGTGCGGCTCTTGCCGGCCGCCAGGTCGTCGAGGATGAAGCATAGACGACCGTCCACCACTTGGCACGGCACCTGCTTGCTCCCGTCCGACAGCCACGATGGGACGGGGCCGTCCGGTGCCTTGACCGTGATCGGCACGTGCAGACGGTCCTGGTCGCCGGCCTCGACGACGAGGGTCTTCCCGGCGGCCCTGGCCGAGGGACCCGTACACGCCGACGCGAGGACGGCGGCGAGGCACAGCAGACACGCAGCGAAACGTGAGGCGGGGCGGGTGTGCATGGCTCTCTCCTCGAAACTCAAGTGTGGGTGAGTCCGACGGACCGGTTCACGATAGAACCGACCCTTGCCGCTGTCAAGGAAACCGTGTAGTCTGACGGACCGTGGCCGGTCCTGTTCACGGCGCAAGTGTCATTGTCCAAGGAGCCATCCGATGCGCGACACGCTCACCCGCCGCCGATTCCTTCGCCGCGCCTCCGTTGCGGCCGCCGCTCCCGTCCTCTGGGCCGCCGCACGCCGCACGCGGGCCGAAGCGCCGCCCGCCGGGGGCATCTGGCCGTTCTACGCCTTCGACAACGGCCTGGGCTCGGTGCCGAAGATCGAGGACAAGGTCAAACTCCTCAAGGACCTCGGCTACGTGGGTGTCGAGCCGCACCTCGGGCACGAGCGTCTGCCGGAGTGGCTCGAGGCGCTCGACAAGTACGGCCTCTCGCTGAACGCCACCTACACGGTGCCGATGCTCGAGAACCCGATGGACCCGAAACTGCCGGAGTCCATCCGCCGGATGAAGGGCCGGCCGACGCGCATCGAACTCGCCATCCGCAGCAAGACGCACAAGCCCTCCGACCCGGCCGGCGACGACAAGGCCCTCGACCTCCTGAAGCGCGTCAGCGACCTCTGCGCCGACACCGGCCCCGTCGTCTCCATCTACCCGCACACGGGGTTCTGGACCGAGCGCGCCGACGACGGCGCGCGCCTGGCCGAGAAGAGCGGACGCGCGAACGTCGGCACGAACTTCAACCTCGTGCATTGGCATTGGGTCCGGCAGACGCGGCCGGTGGCCGACGTTCTGAAGGAGACCGCGCCGCACCTCTTCAGCGTGACCATCAACAACGGCCAGCGCGACAAGCGGACCATCACTCCCTTGGACGAGGGCGACTACGATCTCGTCGGTTTCATGCGGGCCGTCAAGGCCGCCGGCTACACCGGCCAGGTGGGGCTCCAGTGCTGGAGCATCAAGACCCCCGCCGAGCAGCACCTGGCCCGCTCGATGAAACGGTGGCAGGCGATTCGGAAGGAGGTGCTCGGCGAAGGATAGCGAGCGCCGGCAGCGGTACCGTGTGTGGCCCGGCCGGTCTTGTCCGGCCGGGAAGATCCGCGATGTGTGTGGCCCGGCCGGCCCGTTCGACTTTGCTCAGGGCATGCCTTGTCCGGCCGGGAATCACGCCGTTATCCTATTTTCCCTCGCCCTCGGCCTTTTCCTTCACCTCCCCCTTGGCATCGACCGGTTCCCGGACCGTCACCGGCCGCGGGGCGATGGCCCGGACGAGGTCCGGCAAATCATATCGCTTTAGGGCCCCCGGCACGACGCCGCCCAGTTGCCGTTTGCACAGGGGCGTCGCGACGACGTCCATCCAGGATGCGATGCTCCGCCGGAGGACGACCTCGCCGATGCGATCGTCCAGCGCCGCGGCGTGCAGGGCCACCGGCCCGCCCCGGCCGATGCCGACGAGGCGGACCTTCCCGGGATCGACCTCCTTCCGGCCTACGAGGACCGCCAGGGCCGCCCGCACGTCCTCCGTCCGCTGGCCCACCAGCGGCCGCCCGAGGTGGACGCCCATGTACGCGATCGGATACTCGTTGTTCCAGTACCGCTTCGGCTTGGCGGGGGCGGTCTCGCCGAAGCCGCGGACGTCGATGGCGAGCACCACGCGGCCTTCCTTGACGAGCGCCTCGATCGGCCCGCCGGGGGCGGCGTCCGTGGCCTTGCCCCGGCCGTCCACGTACAGGACGGCGGGCGCCTTGCCGTCGCGCTCGGCCGGCAGGAAGAGGAGGCCGGGGACGGGCGGTTCGCCCGCGCGCTCGATCCGCATCGTCTCAATCGAATACCCGTCGCGCTTCACCGTGCCGACGGTCTTGGCGGACGGTTTCTCCGTCGTCTCCCGGATACCGGCGAGGCGGCGGACCTCGGCGAGGCACTCCTTCCTAGGATGGTCCTTCCAGAACGCCTCGCGGTCGGCCGCCAACGCCTTGGCGCGGTCCAGGTTCAGGTCCCAGACGGTCACGCCGCCCAGGTCCTTCACCACCTGGCCGGACGCGGTCACCTGGAGATCCTCGTCCTTCTGGAGGGTGAGTTCGGGCTCGGTGGCGGCATCGTCGATGCCCTGGAGCCACCGGCGCATCCACCGCAGCGCGGCCTGGCGCCGCGGCGTGCTGAAACCGTGCTTGTCGGGGTACTCGAACAGGTTCACGCGTTTGCCGAAGCCGAGGATGGAGTACAGCCGCTTGGCCTCGCGGAAACTCGTCCACGTGCCGTCGATGTCGAAGAAATCGTGCGTGGCCGTCAGGATCAGCGTCGGCTTCGGCGCCCGCATGGTGACGTAGTCGGCGTGGTCGATGCCGAGGGCGACCTGGGCGGTGATGTTCTGCTCGCCGTCCTGCGGCCCGATGGTGTGGAAGAGCCGCCGGAGCGACGTGATGTAGCACGACGGGGCAGCCGCCAGGATGCGGTCGTCGGTCGCCATCAGGTACGAGGTCATCGTCCCGCCGCCGGAGTTGCCGGTGCAGCCGATGCGTTTCGGGTTGACCTCCGGCCGTGCGATGAGGTAATCGATGGACCGGATGCCGTCCCACGTGCGGTACGTGGCGGCCGAGGCGCCCGTCAGGCGTGCCCCGATGTCGGTCAGCGTGTGCTCGGTGGTGCCCCAGATCTTCGGTTTGCCCGAGGAGTCGAGCAATTGACATCGCTCGCCTTGGCCGATGGGGTCGTAGCAGAGGACCACGAAGCCGTACTTGGCCAAGAGGGCGCTGATGCTCTGGTACGCCTCGCTGGCCTTCCCGTTCTTCGAGTGGCCGCAGGGCACCAGGACGCCGGGCATCGGCGTCTTGCCCTTGGCCGGCACATAGAGGTTGGCCGTGACGTGGTGGTCGGGCCGGCTCTCGTACAGGACCTTCTCAATGCGGTAGCCGTCGCATTCCAGCGTGGCGACGGTCTTCGCCTTGAGGGGCGTGCGGTCGGGCAGCGGCCCGATGGCGTCCATCCAGTCCTTGCGGACGCGGTCGATGCGGGCGCGGACGGCGTCGGCGGTTTTCAGGGCGTCGACCTCTTTGCGGCGGGCGTCGAAGCGGGCGTCGCAGGCCTGGAGCAGGTAGGCGCGGAGCATCTCGCCGGGCGCCTCCTCGGGCGAGAGGACGGCCAGGGCGTCCGGGGGCGCCGCCTCTTTCTTCTCCGCCGCCCCTGTGGGGACGGTTCCGGCAAGGACGGCAAGCATCGCGGCGAGCAGCAGTCGGCGGGCGAGGTTCGGCATGGCGTGTCCTCCGCTGGAGGTGGTCCGGGAAACGGCTCCGTCCGGTGCCACAGGCTACCGCGCGGAGGCCGGCCGGGGGAATGAAAAACGTTTCATCCCGGCGCCCTGCCGTCGACCTTCGGTCGACGACTCAACGGGCGCGTGGGGGCAATGCGAAAGGCCATGGCCACCCAACAACGGGTGGCCATGCCACCCTGCTTCCCGGAGCCTTTTCTACGCAAACGCTTGACCTGCCCGCTCGCCGGCGGTACCTCAATAGTCAAGCGCGGGGTCCGCTTCCTACTCACGGAGGACGCATGATCCGTACGGACTATCACATGCATTCGACGCACAGCGCCGACGGGCACGGCTCCATCGGCGAGATGTGCGAGGCGGCTATCGAAGCCGGCCTCACGGAGATCGGCTTTACCGAGCACCTCGACTTCGACCGCGACGATCCCCATTACGGGTACCTGGACGATGCGGCCTACAGCGAGGCGATTGCCGAGGTGCAGGCGGCCTACGCCGGGCGCCTCGCCATCCGCAAGGGCGTGGAGTTCGACTTCCGCCGCGCGTTCGGCGAGGAGCCGGGCGAGGTCCTCGCATCCATGGAATTCGATTTCCTGATCGGGTCCGTCCATACGGCCGCCGGCCGGCAGATCTGGCGCCTGGACGACGAGCCGCCCCCGGATGCGGACCTCCGCGACATCCTCGCGGCGTACCTGGACGAGGTCGAGGCGCTGGCGGCGTCCGGCTGGTGCCACGTCATCGGCCACTTCGATTACGTGACCAAGCAGTTGCCGGACCGTGTGGCGGCCCTTCGCGACGAGGCGTATTGGCAGGGGGTGGACCGCATCCTGGCCCGGTGCATCGCGGGCGGCGTGGCGGTCGAGGTGAACACGCATCACATCCTGGACCGCGGGCTCGGCCTGTCGGCGGACGGGGAGATCCTGGCCCGCTACGCGGCGCTCGGCGGCCGGCGGGTGACGGTCGGCTCCGACGCCCACCGCCCGTCGGACGTGGCCCACGGCTTCGTCCGGGCCGAGGCGACGCTGCGGCAGGCGGGTTTTGCCGAGGTGACGGGGTTCGAGAATGGAAGGCCGTACGCGGTGCCAGTGCCGAATGATAGATGATAAATGACAAAGGAGGCCTTCGGCCTACGCGCAGCGTCGTTTATTGAGCACGGTAAAAGCAAAGTGAAGATGTCATTCTGAGACCTCGCTTGCGAGGCCGAATCCCGGCGCGCCGGGATCGCCGTTCGAACGGCATAAAGGCGAGATTCTTCGTCGGCCTTACGGCCTCCTCAGAATGACAACCATGAAGGTTCCTTTTGGCGGACTGAATAGTTTTTTTCATTCTTCATTCTCGACGTGCACGTCGAGGACGTCCAGTTCGACGCACTCCGCCGCGACGCCGAGGACGCCCGCCACGCACGGCTGTGTCCGTCCGCCGTCGCCGCTGACGAGTTCCTTGATGTACGTGCCGGCCTGGGCGCGGACCGTCAGTTCCACCCGCCTTGGCCCGAGGCGTTTCCATTCCAGGCTCCGCACGCGTCGCGTGCGCGTGCGGTTCGACCGCCGCTGGAGCACGCGGGTGGGTGTCCGCTGGCGTATACGGCCGACGAGGTCGGCCAGCCGCGCGAGGTCCTCGTCCGTCACGTCGCGCTCCAGTTCCGCCACGGCCCGGTACGTCTTGTCCGGCCGGAGGGCCTTGAGGCGGGCCACCTCCGCGCGGGCGCAGGGCGCGAGGCCGTCCACCTCCACCTGCCCGGTGGCGTTGATTGCCTGCACGAGCGCCGGCCAGTCCAGGTGCCGGCGGCGCGGCTCGCGGACCTCCAGGATGAACGGTCGCCGGCCGAGGCAGCGGACGTCGGTGTCCTCCCGGCCGCACCCGTGCAGGCGGTGGTCCTCGCCCTCGGCCGCCCGCAGGACGGGGTCGCCGACGATCTCCTGGATGCTCGTCGGCCACTCGCGCCATCGGCACTGCGGCAGGCCGCGCACGAGTTTCCGGTACCGGCCGGCCAGGTACAGCGGCTCGATGCGGAGGGTGACGCGGCCGGCGCGGTGATGGGCGAGGACGAGCACGTCCGGATGGACGAGGTCCACCTCGCGCCCCGTCCTCTCCCACAGCCGCGTGCCGAGGAGGCGGTTGAACTCCTGCTTGTACGGCTCGGCGGTGTGGTCGCCGACGGCGTCCCAGAGGGCCCGCTCGGCCTCGGCGAGGCGCGGGTCGGTGTGGGAGCCGACGGCGAAGGTGTCGGCTTCGACCTGGCGCAGGACGGCCTCGGCCCGAACCGTCCAGCGGTCGAGGGCGTCAAAGAGGTTGCGGCAAATGGAACACGGGCCGTCGGCCGGCGGGGCGCCGAGGACCTCGCGGACGCGGCGTCCGCGCTCGGCGTTGTCCAGGCCGGAGTCCACCTGGGCGAAGAGGCGGCCGAGGCAGGCGTCGCACAAGGGACCCGTTTCCAGGGCCCGGCGGGCGCGGCGGCGGAGGTCCGGGCGGGCCAGGGCCTCCGAGAATCCCATTTTCCGCCATGCGCGTTCGGCCATCTGAAACGTACCTTATAGTGCGGGGAGAGGCCGGGAGAGCCCCGGCCGGCCGTCAAGCCGCCTCAAGGAGCGGCCAAAGCGGGCTTAGAGCCTATCCGAATCACCCTCTGGCTTCGGCCGGCTGCGGCGACCGCCGCCGGCGTCGGGCGGCATCGCCAACCCAGAGACGGGTTGCCTGCTTCGCCCTCCTTGCCTGCGGCCGCCTCGCTCGGCCTCGGGCCGACGAGGGGCTATTCGGATAGGCCCTAGCGGTTCGTTGCTTGTCAGCCTCGCCTGTTGCCGATATGATACCATGCCCGGCCCGATGCTGCGTAATGAAAGACGTGCCGTGAATCCGAGCGCCAGCCCGAATCGTGCGACGCAGGCCGACCTCCCCCGCGAGGAGATGCTGCGCGACTGGCTCGGCGTCGAGACGCCCGACCCGTCCTACTACGGCCTGCTCGGCGTGGCGGAACTGGAGACCGGCGAGGACGCCATCCTCCAAGCGGCCCGGCGGGTCAAGCGGAAGGTCCGGGCCTACCAGATCGGGCTGTACCGGAAGCAGGCGCTCGGGCTGCTGGCTGAAGTCGGCCAGGCCGTCTCCACGCTCACGAATCCCGAGAAGAAGCGGGCCTACGACACCACGCTGATGGCCAAGTGGCGGGAGCAGACGGAAACCCTCGCCCGCGAGCACCTGGGCCAGGGCGACCGGACGCCCGAGGTCCTGGAGGCGTGGCTGACGGCCTGCCGGGCGCGCGGCCTGCCGGTGGCCCGCCTCATGCCGTACCTGATGCAGCGCCTCATGGTCCGGTCCGGGGGGTGGCCGAAGGTCGGCGCGCACCACCTCGTGCTGCCGGCGGCCGTGTGGATCTACCGCGACGTCGCTGTCCTGGGGCAGTGCCTGGAGGCCGGGCCGTTCGAAAAACGCGTCGAGTCGGTCAAGAAGGCGCAGCGGATGCTGGGCATCCCGCTGGGCATCGCCCGGATGGTGGCCGAGGACGTCGGCCGGAGCGTGCACGTCTTCAGCGAGTTGAGGCTGGTGCGTCAGGCGAAGGACGACCCGGAGCGGACGCTGCTCCGCCTCGGTCGACGCATCCGCCGCTACGGCGGCGATCTGGGCAAGGGCAAGGTGCTGGCGGCCGTCACCCGCGTGCTCGGCAAGAGCAAGGCGGACCTGGACGCGGCGACGGAGCGGATCGACGAACCCCCCGTCGAGGTGGCGCGGGGACGGAAGGCGGCCCGGGCGGCCAAGGCCGGCGTCCGTTCGCTGTGGGACCGGCTCGCCACCGCCGCCGGATGCGTGGGGTCCTGGCCGCAGATCCTCCTCTCGGTGGCGGTGTCGGCGGCCATCGTGATCCTGGTCCTGGCGGCGCTCGTCGTCGTGGGGGTGGTCCGGTCGTACGGGACGGCCCCGCCGCAGGGTCCGGGCCCGGAGCTGCCGCCGCTCACGACCGGGATGGAGACATCGCCCGGCCTGGCGCCGGTCGTGCCGGAGGAAGGCGCGGAGGCGGGTGTCGGCAGCGCCGCGCCGCCGACCACTGCGGGAACGGAGTCGCCGGCGCCGGCCGAGCCCGCGACCGGGGCGTCGGCGTGGCTCAGCCAGTTCCGGGACAAGTATCCGGCGGAGCGTCCGCCCGTGCCGGAGCAGGAGGGCCCGCCGGAGGACGTGAAGTTCTTCGGCGTCAAGGGGGAGAAACGCGAGGGCGGCACGCCGGTGGAACTGCAGCCGTCGCCGCCCGCGCCCTGACCCGTCGCCATCGTCTTCGGCGCCGGTCCTTTCGGATGTTCCCAACGCCGCCAGGGGTGATCGTCTCGGCGCCGCCCGGCGGCGGCCGCCCGCGTGCTTCTTACCGCTGTTTGGCGAGGGCGTTGCGGCGGACGTCCGAGAGTCGGCGGCTCACATTCCGATAAATGATGTTGTCGGGTTCCGGCATGTAGTCCTGGATGGTCTCGAACGCGTTCTTGGCCTGGGCGTAATCGCCCGCCTTCGCAGCCCGGATACCCTGCCGATACACTTCGTGGATGCGGTTGATGAGTGTCTTGGTGGCCTTCTGGCGGATTTTGTCCTCGTCCGGGTCGGGCAGGAACCGCATGCCGTAATGCGCCAGCGCCCTCTGAAAGCCGCGGACGGCCTCGTAGAGTTTGCGTTCGTTGCCGGGCACGTCACTGACCTGGTAGGCCTTGATGGCGGCCTCTTTCTGGAGTTTGGCCCAGTGCGGGTTTCGCGGTTTTTCGAGGACGTACGGGTAGCGGGGGGAAATGTTGCCCCGCTGCTTTCGGCGCTGGAACTCCTCCGGCGTGAGGAACTGGACCTCCACCGCCTGCCGGATGCCGGGCACGCGGCGGGCGCGGCCGGTCTGGAGGTCCTCGTGCGGC
>Ga0272441_10002776_pt1 | contig 34873 bp, 30 predicted proteins | sample SSMProp6N_FD_193582 | JGI IMG/M metagenome (GOLD analysis project Ga0272441, IMG submission 193582) | Marine sediment archaeal communities from Little Sippewissett salt marsh, Falmouth, MA, United States - SSM-Prop-6N | ecosystem: Environmental > Aquatic > Marine > Wetlands > Sediment ... | reverse complement strand
CGCAAGGAGGCGTGCCGTGGCGGAACGCACTCGTCCAACCGGGATGCTCGGGTTTAGCATCGTCTGGTCGGGGCAGTTTGTCTCGATGATCGGAACCGGGATGACCCGGTTTGCATTGACGATCTGGGCGTGGCAGATCACCGGCCAGGCAACAGCGCTCGCCTTGGTCGGGTTCTTCGCGTTTGCGCCGATTGTGCTGTTCAGCCCGCTGGCGGGTGCGGTTGTGGATCGGGTGAACCGGAAGACGGTGATGATCGTCAGCGATCTGGCGGCCGGGCTGTCGACGATTGCCATCCTCATCCTCCATCTCACCGGGCATCTGCAAATCTGGCATCTTTACGCCGCCGGGTTCTTCGCCGGCGCGTTTGAGTCGTTTCAATTCCCGGCCTACTCCGCCGCGATTTCCACCATGGTCGCCAAGAAGCATTACACGCGGGCCAACGCAATGCTCGGTCTCGCCGGTTCCGCATCGGGGATCGTCGCTCCGATGCTCGCCGGAACGATGCTCATCTTCGTCGGAATCGACGGGATCATGGCGATCGACATCGCGACGTTCGTCTTCGCGATCCTCGTCCTCTTGCTCGTGTTCATCCCTCAGCCGAAGGAGTCGGAGGCGGGCCGTGCGAGCCGCGGCCACCTACTGCAGGAGTCCGTGTTCGGATTCAAGTACATCTTTGGCAATCGTAGCCTGCTTGGGCTGCAGATAGTGTTCTTCTTCATCAATCTGACCATCACCCTCGGCATGACGCTGCTCGCGCCGATGATCCTTGCCCGCACCGGGGACAACAGCCTCACCCTCGGAACCGTGCAGATGCTGTTCGGAATCGGCGGTGTGGCCGGCGGAGCGATCATCTCGTTGTGGGGCGGGCCGAAGCGCCGCGTTCACGGAGTCCTGGCCGGGATGATCCTCGGTAGCCTTCTCGGACAGATCCCACTGGGCTTCGGTGGTGGACTGATCTATTGGGGATTCGGAGCGTTCTGTTCGATGCTGTTCATCCCGCTGATCAACGGCTCGAACCAGGCGATCTGGCAGGCCAAGGTGCCGCCGGACATCCAGGGAAAGGTCTTCGCGACGCGCCGGTTGATCGCCCAGATCAGTGCGCCGATTGCCATGATTGTCGGTGGCCGACTCGCAGATGTGGTGTTCGAACCAGTGATGGCGCGAGGCGGTGCGTTTGCCCGGTTTGTCGAGCCGCTTGTCGGTCACGGTCCCGGATCGGGGATGGGCGCAATCTTCGTCCTTACCGGCTTGCTGGGCGCGATCGTCGGCATTGCCGGCTACCTTTTCCCCGCTGTACGCAACGCCGAGGACCTTCTTCCCGATCATGACACGCCCGCGATCGAGGCTGACTCGTAGATCGTCCGGGCGCCGGTGACAACACTGCTGCAAAGGGCAGAGGCCTTCGCAGCCTAGAGATCTCTTTGCGTTATCGGCCGGTGGCGGTTGGGCGGGGAATGACAGTGACGTGACCCGTATCGGGATCACGTCTTACAGAGACCCGTGCATGGAAGGCGTCGGCGATGGCGGTTTCGGTCAGCACATCGGCGGGAGGGCCGTCGGCGGCGATGCGTCCGTCCTGAAGAAGGGCGATGCGGTGTGCGTAGGCGGCGGCGGTGTTGAGATCGTGCACGGCGACAACGACTGCGAGCCCGGAGCAGGCGCGCTCGGCAATGATCTCCATCAGTTCCATCTGGTAGCGGATGTCGAAGTGGGTCGTCGGCTCGTCAAGAAGAAGCGCTTCGGGGTCTTGGGCCAGTGCGGTGGCGAGGTACACCCGCTGGCGCTCGCCTCCGGACAAGGAGTGGACCGATCTCCCGGCCAAACCGACGGTCTCAGTCAACTCCATCGCTTCGTCCACGGATTGCCTGTCGTGGGACGTTTCGCGTGCGAAGCGGCCGCGGTGCGGGATGCGTCCCATCGCCACCACCTCGCGAACGGTAAAGTCAAGCGTTGTGTGGCGGTCCTGTTCCAAACAGGCGACACGCTTTGCGATCGCCTGCGGAGGAAGGGAGGCAACCGGCAGATCGTCGAACAGGACTTCGCCTCCGGAGGGGGTGCGGTAGCCGGTTGCGAGAGACAGAAGGGTGCTCTTCCCCGCGCCATTGGCTCCGACAAGGGCGAGCAAGTCGCCGGCAACGACCGTCAGGTTGACCCCGCGGAGGATCGGTTGTGATCCCGGATAGGCAAACGTCAGATCTTGCATGACAAGTTTCATGCCACCCCCCGTCCACGGGAGCGCAGCAGATACAGGAAGAACGGCGCTCCGATGAATGCAGTGACAATTCCGACGGGGAGCTCGACCGGCCGCATCAGGGTTCTTGCGAGTATGTCGGCAAGAACCAGAAACATCCCGCCACCGATGGCGGATGCCGAGACCAACGTCCGGTGATTGGGTCCAAGGATCAACCGCAGCACGTGGGGGACGATGAGGCCGACAAATCCGATCGTGCCCGCCATCGCCACCGCGGCCGAGGCAAGCAACGTGGATAGCAGCAAGAGAATCCGTGTTGCACGCCGCGGATCGATGCCCAGATGAAACGCCGCTTGTTCTCCGAGTGACAGCGCGTCGAGATCCCGGGAGAGGGCAAGGGTGATGAGGGTTCCAACGACGAAGATCGGTGCGAGAATCGCCAACCCGCCCCAGCCGGTCCGTCCGAGGCCACCCATGAGCCAGAACACGACATCGGCGATCTTCTCACCTCGCGAGCTGAGGAAGATCATCAGGCTGGTGATGGCGGAGAATAGCGCGCCGACCGCCACTCCGGCGAGGATGAGTGTGAAGATCGATGTCCGGCGATCACGGCCGCGAGCGAGGCCGTAGACGATCGCCACTGCGGCAAGCCCGCCGATGAACGCGCAGACAGGAAGCCATGGCATCACCGACCACCCGGCGACGATCGACACGGAAGCGCCGGCGGACGCTCCACTGGCAACACCAAGGATGTAGGGACTGCCCAAGGGATTGCGGAACAAGCCTTGCATCACGGTTCCGGAAACGGCAAGAGAGCCGCCGACGAGGAAGCCGAGGATGACTCGAGGAAGGCGCACCTGCTGGATGATGAGAGTTGCGCTTCCGGAACCGGCCCTACGGAAAATCGCAGCCATCGTCTCTCTGAAGGGGATTGCCACCGGTCCCACGACGACACCAGCGATGGCGACCACGACAGCCAGAGCCAGCAGGACAAGCATCGCGCGGCCGGTGGAGGGACGATGACGGATCATGGCCTACTCCGGGTGAACCATGGTGACCATTTCCGTCAACACATAAGCGAGCGCGCTGGATGCGGCCCGGCCTGCCTCGATCCCGAAGACACGACCCGATCGAACGGCAGCCATCTCCTGTAAGAGAGGATCGTCGGTGATATACGCGACCTGCGACGGAGCGGTGAAGATGATCTCCGGGTCCCTGGACAGAAGGTCCTCGAAATTCACCTGAGGGAAACCGGTAACGTCGCAGAAGACGTTCCCTCCCCCGGCGCGGAGGATCAACTCGTTTTCGATCGTTCCGGCGCCGGCGACATACGGCGGTGTCCCCAGGGATGGAGGGTAGAGAAACGCGCAACGGACGTTGGGTATGCCGAGAACTGAGCTCTCCAACGACACAACCGCTTCGGCAATATCACCGATCAACGTGTCCGCTTCGTTTGCCGATCCGATTGCGGATCCGATCGTGCGGATCGTCGATAGCACGTCGGGGATCGACGTCATCAGCGGTGTGGTCAGCACAAGGATCCCCGCTGCTTCCAACGCAGGACGCTCGCCACCCCAATCGGTCGCCCCAAGGACGAGTTCGGGTTCCAGGGACAAAATGGTTTCAACACTCGGTGCGTAGGAAGGTCCCACAGATGCCAGTCCATCCGTTTCTGTCGGATTCTCGGGTGAGTCAGCCACTCCGACGAGACGACTGACGGCCGCCAAGTCGACAACGACTTGTGCGTACAACGCGCCGATGGCGACGATCCGCTGTGGGACCTGCTCGATGACAATCGACTCGCCGCGATCATCCACGACGACGACTGCATCGCTTGCTGCCGCCTGCAGGCAGGTTGCAGCAAGGAGACAACAGAGTCCCACGACATACATCCCAGTTCGCATCAAAGACCTCCGTGCGGTGCCGCTCTCGACGGATCACGCGTGATGAGAAGAAGGCTATCTGAATGTTTCGGTGAGATCCACTTTGGCACGTGTCGTTGTCTGCAGACCGCCCGGAAGGGCAAGAGGCCTGCCGCTGGTGTGAGGATCCTGCGCTCAAACGCGGGTGTCTCCGAGAGAGCGGTACGGCGGATCGGCGATTGGTGCTCAAAGCGAATCTGCGTCCGAGGTGAGTGCCCTACGGGTGACAACGGGGACGCATGACCCACAGGAGGACAGGACGTTGCGGCCGATATCCATCACAGGGCGTCTGACGCCGAATCGTTGGGCAGATCCCTGGGCTGCTTGACAGCCTGACGTCTTGCGCCACCTCCGCCCTCGGGCTACAACCGTCTTGTGATTCAAGATGCGCCAAATTGAGCTGACCCTAGGGGGAATCAGATGCAGTATCCAACGTTCGTCGGCCAGCGGTCGTTTCCCGTTCAAGGACGCTTGCTTCGATGGGGTTCCGCCACGTTGGATGCGTCCGCGTCAACCGGGTGCGGACAATGACGCTGGATCATGTCGAGTGCGTCCATCAATCGGCGAACGATCGCTGCTCGGCAATCGCGCGACGCTGGGCGGAAACGACGTTTCTCAATGCCGGAACACCGGAGGAACGATCGGCTGACTTCTCTCATACGGTGTCAACCCCGACGGGGTGCGTCGCGATAACTTCCGACGGGATCGGGACCAAGGTGGAAATCGCCGAAAGGGTGGAGCGATACGACACCCTGGGGTTCGACCTCTTGGCGATGGTCGTCGATGATCTCGTTGCCGGCTGCGCCCGCCCGATCGCTCTGTCCAACATCCTCGATGTCGATCGGTTCGATGAGGAGACGATCGACCAACTCATGAAGGGGCTCGCAGCGGCGGCTCGATCGGCGGGAGTCGTTGTTGCCGGAGGGGAAATTGCTCGGCTCGGATCAAGGATCTGCGGATACGGTGGCGGGATCCACATCAACTGGTGCGCTACCGCGATCGGCATCCCGTGGACAAAGAGTGTGCGTGAGGCTCGAGAACCTCAGGCGGGAGACACGCTGATCGCTCTTGCGAGCGATGGGTTCCGAAGCAACGGATTCACCCTGGCGCGGAGCATCCTGGAGTCTCATCTGGGTGAGGCATGGCATCGGCAGCCGGCGACGCCGGGGCGAAGCTGGGGCGAGTGCTTGTTGACGCCCAGCCGCATCTACGCCCCGGTCATCGCCGCCATGCGATCTGAGCAGCTTCCGGTGATCGGCGGGGTACACATCACGGGTGGCGGAATCGCCGGCAACATGCCGCGCATTCTCAAGAGCAAGCCTTTGCACGCGAACTTCTCCGATGTGTGGCCGCCGCATCCCAGCATGGTGGAGCTGGGGAAGATGGGAGGGATCGTTCCGAAGATGCTCTACGAGCAGTGGAACATGGGGACGGGCTTTGTGCTGGTTGTGCCCCCGGAATTCGCGGATGCTTCGGTGGCGGTGGCGTCGCGGTGCGGCGTTCACGCGCGGGTTGCAGGATTGCTTCAACACGGTGTCGGCGTCAGCGTTGATGCGTCCGCGTGGGGCATGGGCTGCCTGTCGTATGGAGTGGAACGGTGACCAAGGGGACGAGCCGTTTCACCGTAACCCCGCGGCAAGAGTCGTTCGATCCGGCAGCGGGCCGCGTTCGCAACCACGCGGTGGAGGCGTTGGGGATCGAGACAGGAACTGTTGCCACGGCCATCGTGTACTCGATCTGCCCGGCGGTGCCCGATGCTGTGGCAAGAGAACTCGTCCGCAGCGGTCTCGGCGACAGGATCCTGTTCCAAATCGAGCAGGGACCGCCGCAATGTCCGCCTGGCGCAACGCGGTTTATCGCCGTCGATCGATTACCCGGCGTGACCGATGATCGAGCATCGACGCTATCCACAATGCTCTCGGATCTCGACAACGGATTTCCACAGTTCGGCTCTGTTCACGTGCGTGATGTGTACTGGTTGGAATCGGAACTGGACGACAATGCGTTGCGGTGCATCGCTGAACGCGTCATCGGCAACCCGCTGGTGGAGTCGTTCGAGATCGGTCCCGCTGTGCAGTACAGAGAGTTTGCGGCATCGGTGGCGGTCAGCCACCAGCCGTCCGTACGTTCGATCCCTCTTGACGGGGGTGTTGCCGCACTTGTGTCGATCTCCGACCGCCGGCTTCTGTCGCTGTCGGCCGAGGAGATGGCCGCGATTGCCGCGCACTACAGGGATCCGACGGTTCTGCGGCGGCGCCGCGCCGTGGGGTTGAACGGCGCGGCAACGGACGTCGAGCTGGAGATCCTTGCCCAGACGTGGTCGGAGCACTGCAAGCACAAGGAGTTTCGTGCCGTCATCGAATACCGCGGCCCGGACAGTGACAACCCGGCATCGATTGACTCGCTGTTTCGCACGTACATCGAAGGTGCCACGCAGCGGGTGGCCGACACCCTCAGAACGTGGGGACACGCGTGGTTGCTGAAGGTATTCAACGACAACGCGGGTGTGGTCCGGTACGACGACGAGAGCGTCTTTGTGTGGAAGGTGGAGACGCACAACTCTCCTTCAGCGCTAGATCCGTACGGAGGCGCGATCACGGGGATCTTGGGGAACAACCGGGATCCTTTCGGGACCGGAATTGGCGGAGGTCGCCTTCTCTTCAACACCGACGTGTTGTGTTTCGGTTGTCCCGGCTATGACAAGCCGCTGCTCGCCGGACAGCTTCACCCGCTGCGTGTGTTCCGGGGTGTGCGCAAAGGGATCGAAGATGGCGGGAATCAGTCCGGGATCCCCACGGTGGACGGCGCGATCGTGTTCGACGACCGGTACGCGGGCAAACCGCTAGTGTATTGCGGAACAGGGGCGCTGGCTCCCGACTCCATCGGCGATCGCCCGTGGTGGGAGAAGCCGATCGACTGCGGCGATCGGATCGTGATGGCCGGGGGACGGGTAGGCAAAGACGGCATTCACGGCGCCACCTTCTCGTCCGCGCAACTGGACTCTACGTCTCCGCGGTCGGCGGTTCAGATCGGTAGCCCGATTACCCAGAAGCTGCTGTTCGACTTCGTGGATGATGCGTGTCGACGCGGTCTCATCAAGTGCTGCACCGACAACGGCGCCGGCGGGCTCTCGTCGTCTGTCGGCGAGCTCGCTGAGCTGGCCGCTGAGCGGGAGGGCGTTGGGGGTGCGGAAGTGAACACGTCCCTTGTTCCGCTCAAGTACCCCGGACTCGATCCGTGGGAGATCTTCGTGTCCGAATCCCAGGAGCGAATGACGCTGGTTGTCGAGCCGGCCCACAAGGCGGATCTTCTGGAGCTTGCGCGGTTCTATGAGGTGGAAGCCACCGATATCGGGCGGTTCTCGGATTCCGGCGAACTCGTGGTCCGTCATGGAGACGCGATCGTTGCATGCTTGTCGTTGGAGTTCCTGCATCATGGCGTACCGCGAAAGCGGCTGACGGCGCGGTGGAATCGTCCGGAGAGAGCGGAGCCGAAGATCCCCGAAGGACTCGACCACGACGCTGTCCTAAAGAGCCTCCTTGCGGACGTGAATGTGTGTTCGCGCGAGTCGGTCATCCGCCAGTATGACCACGAGGTGCAAGCGGGAACGGTCATCAAGCCGCTGATGGGCCCGCAAGCCGACGGACCTCAAGACGCCGCGGTGCTCCAACCCGATCCGGGCAGCCCAAGGGGGATCGCGGTCTCCAACGGGATCGCGCCGCAATACGCCGATCTCGATCCCTATCAAGCGGCGGCGGGTGCGTTGGACGAGGCGGTGCGAGGGATTCTTGCCGTCGGCGGCCGGCTGCCGGGGCCGGAGCATGATCTGTTCTGGTCGATCAACGACAACTTCTGCGTACCGAATAGCGTTTACGATCCGCAGGCCAATCCGGATGGACGGGAGAAGCTTGGGGCGCTGGTGCGGATGTGTCAGGCGACGTATGACGTCTCCACCGCGTATGCTATTCCGTTGACATCGGGGAAGGACAGCATGAAGAACGACTTCCGTGCTGACGGACAGACGATCTCCGTTCCACCCACGGTGCTGTTTTCGGCATCGGCCGGCATCCCGGATGTTCGTAGGAGCGTCACGACATCGCTCAAAGCCGTGGGAGACCGCATCTACCTTGTGGGAGAGACCTACGACGAACTGGGAGCGTCGGTGTTCTACCGGTTGCTGGGTGAGCACGGTGCGAACGTCCCGGTTGTCCGCGTGGATCGGGCACGAGCGCTGTACGAGTCTCTGTCGCAAGCTACGGCCTCACAAACGGTGGCGTCGTGCCACGACCTCTCGGAAGGGGGGGTGGCTGTCGCGGTTGCTGAGTGTGCCATCGGGGGGCGGCTGGGATGCGAGATCACCATCGACGGGGTTGCCGAGGAGATCGGCGTCTGTGCCGCGCTGTATGCGGAATCGCACTCCCGGTTTCTCGTGTCTGTGCCGCCAAGCCGTGCTGACGCGTTCGAATCATTGCTGGGATCGCGGGCCGCGTTTCTGGGCAAAGTGACAGATCAGAGTTGCATCGTGATCCGGAGCAACGGGCAAACCATCGTGGATCTGCCGTTGGAGCAGGCGATCCGAGCATGGAAGAGCGGTTTGGAGGGGATCGTATGACCGTGCCCCAGGTGATCGTCCTTGCGGGGCTGGGGATCAACTGCGAACGGGAGACGGCGGCGGCTTTCCGGATGGCCGGAGCGGACGCGGACATCGTGCACATCAACGCTCTGTGCGCCGACGCAACACGTCTGCGCGATGCGGTGGTTCTCGCGTTTCCGGGGGGGTTCTCGTTCGGTGATCAACTCGGCGCCGGGCAGGCACTCGCCAACCGTATCCGTCACCGAGCCCTGACCGATGGGCGCACCCTGCTGGCCCATATCGCCTCGTTCATTGAGAACGGCGGCTACGTCCTCGGCGTGTGCAATGGGTTCCAGGTGCTGGCCAAGCTGGGACTGTTGCCCAACATCGGGGGCACGTGCACGCAAGAAGTCGCACTGGCCCATAACGCATCCGGAAGATTCGAGAATCGCTGGTGTAGGTTGCTTCCCGCGTGCGAAGGTCCGGCGGCACCGTTCGGCGCTCTTGGGATGATCGAGTTGCCATCACGTCACGGAGAGGGGCGGGTGGTGTTCCGAGATGCCGCGATCCGGCACGAGGTGATCGAACGCTCGCTGAACTGGCTCACGTACGTTGAGGCAGACGGACGTCCGGCAACCGGGTTTCCCGAGAATCCGAACGGTGCAGATCTTGCGTGCGCCGGACTCACCGATGTGAGCGGCCGGGTGATTGGGCTGATGCCTCATCCCGAGGCGTTTGTTTCCCTCTACACCCACTACGACTGGTCCGGAACGCTCAGGTCGGATCCGGACACCCCCGATATCGGAGATGGGCTACATCTCATTCGAATCCTCGTTCACAAGGCATCTGCGGCCCACAAGGCACCACCGATTGCAGCAAAGGAGGAGTTATGAAGTGGAAGATCCGTCGTGCTCTATTCAGTCTGTCCGATCGAAGCGGGATCGAACCGCTGGCGAGGACACTGCACGAAACCGGCTGCGAACTCATCGCCACCGGAGGGACCGGACGGGATCTTGCCGCATTGGGTCTTCCGTTCACCGGCATCTCCGAGATCACAGGAAATCCCGAAGCGTTCGGTGGGCGCATGAAGACGCTCTCGTTCGCCCTTGAGTCTTCGCTGCTGTTCGACCGGGAACGCGATGCAGACGAAGCGGCGGTTCTTGGAATCGAGCCCATCGATATGGTCGTGTGCAATCTGTATCCGTTCGCCCGTCACGCCGTGGACGGCGCAGCGATGGAGACGCTCATCGAGAAGATCGACATCGGGGGACCGACGATGCTTCGCGCCGCTGCAAAAAACTACCGCTTCGTCGCGGTGCTGTGCGATCCTGCGGACTACGAGCCGGTCGTATCGGAGCTGCGGCAGGAAGACGGAGCCCTTGGGCTCGAAACGCGGGAACGGCTGATGCGCAAGGCGTTCAACCACACTGCCGACTACGACGCGAAGATCGCCGAGACGATGGACGAGCGGAGCGGCCAGCCGTCGCTCCGCCTTGCGTTCACGTCGGGGCGGGCGCTCAAGGCTGGGGAGAACGATCACCAGCGTGGATGGATCTTCCGGGGAGCAGAGGGTCCTTCTTTGGCGGCCGTGGAGCAGCTAGGCGGCAAGCCTCTGTCCTACAACAACTACGTCGATGTTCTCGGCGCACTGGAAGCGGTGCGCGATCTGCCGCGCCAGGGGTGTGCCGTCATCAAGCACACCAACCCCTGCGGGCTGTGCGACTCCGATGAGCAACGGAGGGCCGCCGATCTCGCCTGGGCCGGTGATCCTGTGTCTGCCTTCGGATCGGTGGTTGCGTTCAATCGGCGTCTCGGGCTGGAAGCGGCACAGTTCCTGTATCTGAAGGATGAGGATGTCGCGAAGCGGAAGTTCAGCGTTGCCGTCGTAGCGCCGGATTACGAGCCGGCAGCGATCGAATACCTGAAGCAGAAGGAATCGCTTCGCATTCTGCGGTTCGACCCGCAATGGATCAGCCCGAATCGTGAGTACCGTGTCCTGCCAAACGCGTGCTTGGTGCAGGAGCCGGATCGTGCTCTGTTCGACGCTCTGAGCGTGGTGACAACGACGCAGCCCGATGGGGATCTGACAATGGGTGGCGTGCTGGGACGGCTTCTCTCGTTCGGTCAGATCGCTGTACGACAGGTCAAGAGCAACGCCGTTGTGATTGTGGGGGCGACCGAAGATGGGAGCGTCCGACTGCTGGGGATGGGCGCCGGGCAGCCCAACCGAGTTGTTTCCACCAAACTGGCGATCGATCGGGCACGGGCTACGCTGGCTGCCGAGGCGGGATCGACCGATGAGATCGATCGCTTCGTGCGTGAGGAACTCTCGAAAGCGCTGCTGCTGTCCGAGGCGTTCTTCCCGTTTCCCGACAGCGTCGATGTGGCGGCGGAAGCAGGGATTCGCACGATCATTCAGCCCGGCGGTTCCATCCGCGACAAGCGGGTGTTCGACCGCTGTGATCAGCTGGGTATCGCGATGGTGACCACAGGGATGCGGCACTTCAAACACTAGGGGGAGCCGAATATGCAGACGCTCGTCTCGTTCTCGACGCCTCAACTTGCCCGGCTCCACCGAGGCAAGGTTCGCGATAGCTTCCGGATCGATGCGGACACAAGGTTGATGGTTGCAACCGATCGTCTCAGCGCGTTCGATCGTGTGCTTGAAACTGCGATCCCGGGGAAGGGAGCCGTTCTCAATCGTCTCAGCGGGTATTGGTTCGAGAAGACGAGAGATCTCGTGCCAAACCACATGGTGGATGTGGTTGCGGACCGTGCCATGGTGGTGCGCGAACTCGAACCGATCCGCGTGGAGATGATCGTAAGGGGCTACATCACGGGGTCTGCATGGCGGGCATACGCCTCGGGTGAGCGATGTCTCTCGGGAGTGGAGCTTCCCGAGGGTCTGACCCATCATCAGCGTCTCCGCGAACCGATCGTGACGCCCACGACCAAGGATGTCCACGACTCGCGCATTACGCCGGAGGCGATCGTTGCTGACGGACTGGCCACAGAGACGGTGTACCGGAAGATGGAAGCGTACGCGCTGTCGCTTTTCTCCCATGCCTCGAAGCTTCTTGAGGATCGAGAACTTCTTCTTGTCGACAGCAAGTACGAGTTCGGGCTTCTCGACGGCGAAGTTGTGCTGATGGACGAAATCCATACGCCGGACTCGTCGCGTTTCTGGTCGGCCGACGACTACGACCGCGACCCCGAATCCGTCACATCTTGGGACAAGGAGTACGTCCGGCGATGGCTGCTTGCGCAGCGAGATGCGGGACGGACCCCCGAAGCGCTACCTGCCTCAGTGGTTGGCGAGACGCAGCGCAGGTATGCGGATCTGTACGAACGCGTCACCGGGACCCCGGTCCCTCCCGCATCCGAAGACCCGGAGGCAAGTCTCGTTCGGCAGTTGGTCGCCTCGGAGATCATGAAGGATGCGTATGTCACCCTGGTCATCGGTTCTCCGTCGGATCGCCGTCATGCGGACGTGATCATCGAACATCTGGAGCCGTACGATGTGGCGGTGCGCCTCCGAATCGCGTCCGCACACAAGACGCCGGCTCATACCGAGGCGCTGGCGAGCGAGCTGAGCGGATCGGCAGAGCCCGGGGTGATCATCGCGATCGCCGGACGATCCAACGGGCTCGGCGGTGCTCTGGCTGCCAACACGACCGTTCCGGTCATCAACTGCCCGCCGTTCGCCGACCGAACGGATCTGGCGATCAACATCGGATCATCCCTGATGATGCCGTCGTTCGTGCCGGCGATGACGGTGATCGAGCCCAAAAATGCGGCCGAAGCGGCGATCCGTTGCCTGAACCTGCCAAGGCTGCGCCGCCGATGTGCGGAAGAGATCTCCGAGCGACGCCGCGATTTGCAGGCAGCCGATCGGACCGTGAAAGAGAGGGGCGAATGAACTTCGGCGTCCTCGGATCCGGGGCAAGAGAACACGCGCTGCAATGGTGCCTCGAGCGAAGTGATGCGGTCGAGACGGTGTTTGCGATTCCCGGCAACGGTGGCACGCACTCCAATGTTCCCGTTGATCTCTCCGACATGGAGGCGATTCGGACCGTGTGTGATCGCCACGAGATCGATCTGCTTGTCGTCGGACCGGAGGGGCCGCTGGCGGCAGGGATTGTCGATGCGTTCGCCGACCATCCGACGCGCGTGTTCGGCCCGTCGAGATCGGCGGCACGGCTGGAGAGCTCGAAGGTCTGGTCAAAGCGGTTCATGCAGCGGAACGGGGTTCCCACCGCCGGCTTCTCCGTTGTCGACACGTTGGAAGGATGGGCCCAGTTTGCCGATGAACGGGGAGGCCGTGCGGTGCTGAAGGCGGACGGCCTGGCTGGCGGAAAAGGGGTGGCCGTGTGCCGCCGGCCGGAAGACATCGAAGCGGAATGGCAACGCATGACAGCGCTTCGACCGCCGGGAGAGTCGTTTGTCGCCGAAGAGCTGGTTGAGGGGTGGGAGCTGTCGATCCATGTGCTGACCGACGGCTTGGCGTGGTCCTTGTTCCCTTCATCTCAGGATCACAAGCCCTTGCTCAACGGAGATCGCGGCCCGAACACCGGAGGCATGGGCGCGTTCTCACCGGTTTCGGCGTGCAGCGAGCCGCTGCTCGAGCGGATCGTCTCCGGCGTCGTGGAGCCCACGCTGCATGGATTGGCAACGGAGTCGATCCGCTACTGCGGATTCCTGTACTTCGGATTGATGATCACGTCCGAGGGGCCGGTGGTGCTGGAGTACAACGTGCGGCTCGGAGATCCCGAAACCCAGGTGCTGCTCCCGGCACTGACATCGGATCTTGCGCCGGCGCTGTTTTCGTGCCTGGATGGCACGCTGTCTTCCGATGCGCTGAGCTTCGGGACCGGCTCCACCGCGGGCGTTGTTCTTGCTTCGCCCGGGTATCCGGTTTCCCCGCAGACCGGAACCCGGATCGACGGCCATCCCGTCTCGTCGGAGGATGCGCTGATCTTCCATGCAGGGACAAGGCGCCTCGGCAACGGCTGGGTCACCTCCGGCGGCCGTGTGCTGACCGCCGTCGGTCGGGGCTCGACGGTCGAAGATGCATGCATGCGCGCGTATGCTGCGTGTGACAGGATTCGATTCGATGGCATGCAGTTGCGCACTGACATCGGGAGGCGAACCGCGGCATGATGCTTCCAAGGGTTGCGATCATGATCTCGGGTCGCGGATCGAACATGGAGGCGATCGTTGCCTCCACCCGGGAAGGGGTCCTTCGAGGTCGGTGCGAGGTCTGCGGGGTCCTCGCCAGCCGTGGTGATGCAGCCGGAGTCGCCCTGGCGGAAGCGCTGGCGGTTCCCACGCGAATCGTCCCGTCCAAGGGGGAGGACACGCAGTCGTACGGCCTGAAGCTTCTCGGTGCGCTTGAGTCGTGGTCGCCGGACTATCTGGTGCTTGCAGGATTCATGCGCATCCTATCGCCGGATGTGATCGCCGCCTATCGGGGGCGGATTGTCAACATTCATCCTGCAGACACCGCCGCGTATCAGGGCCCGGATGGGTATGGATGGGCCGCCGCTCACAACCTGAAACAGACGATGATTACCGTCCACTTGGTCGATGAGGGGGTGGACACCGGTCCTGTGCTTTGCCGGCGGGCGGTGGATCTCACCGGAGCGAGCACGCGAGACGAGATCGCTCAACAAGGCCTTCGCGTAGAGCACGCGATGTACAGCGAGTGCCTCGCCGATCTGCTCAGTGGACAGTACGACGCTCTGGTATCGGGTATTCGATCGCGGAACACGAGGGAGTAACTGTGTGCGGAATCCTTGGATTGTGGAGCAGGACTGAGGTCGCCGAGCGTCTCATCTATGGTATGGCGACCCTTCAACACCGCGGGCAGGACGCAGCCGGCGCGGTCACGTTTGACGGCATGTTCCACATGAAGAAGGGGTTTGGCCTGGTGGATCAGGTCTTTGGCGAGAAACACCTGGAACGGCTGCGCGGCTGCTCGGGGCTCGGGCACATCCGTTATGCCACAATGGGTTCGACCGACGCGGTCGATGCCCAGCCGGTCTACGTGAATTACCCGTACGGCCTGGCGATGGTCCACAACGGAAATGTCGTCAACTTCCGCGAGGTGCGTGAGCGACTGCACAACGAGCATCACCGTCTCGTTGATACATCCAACGATGTTGCGCTGCTGCTGTATACCTTCGCCGCGCATCTCGAGCAATGCGATCTGGCCAACCTCTCCAGAGACGATCTGTTCGCGTGCGTCCGCAAGACGCAGGCCGAGGTGCACGGCGCCTACTCGGTGGTGGCGATCGTTGCCAATCACGGCCTGCTCGCGTTTACGGACCCGCACGGCATCCGCCCGCTTTCGATCGGTGTCCGAGAGGACGGGGACATAGCCGTCGCCTCCGAATCGTCGGCTCTCGACTACTTGGGCTACGCGCACAGCGGTGACCTGGGACCCGGGGAGGCACTGCTTGTCGACAGCGAGATGAGCGTGCACCGCTTTCAAGGCGTTCAAGGCACACGGTCGTTCTGCGTTTTCGAGTACATCTACTTCGCCCGCGAAGACTCCGTAATGCACAGCCGCTTGGTTGCGGATGAAAGGGTTCGCATCGGAACCGCGCTCGCCCAGGCGGTGGGTGACGCCGGGATCCATCCGGACACGGTCATCGACGTCCCTGCGTCCGGCTATTTCTTCGCCTCTGCGCTGGCGGAGGCGCTCGGGGTACCCTACCGGCGAGGGCTGGCGAAGAACGGCCATGTGGGGCGAAGCTTTATCTCCTCCGGGCAGGAGCGGCGCGAGCGGATCGTTCGACAGAAGCTCAACCCGATCCGGAGCGTCGTGCGCGGCAAACGGGTGGCGGTGGTGGACGACTCCATCGTCCGCGGCACGACATCGCGTCACTTGGTGTCGTTGCTTCGGGACGCAGGCGCAAAGGAAGTTTCGCTGGTATCCGCATCGCCGCCGATTCGCTATCCGTGCATCTACGGCATCGACATGTCGACCCACGACGAACTGGTGGCGGCAAACCGCTCTACGGAAGACATCCGGCGGGCGTTGGGCGCAGATGCGCTTGTTTACCTTCCGTTGGAGTTGCTGAAGGACCTCTACAGAGATCTGCCTTGCTGCTACGCCTGCTTCAACGGGGATTACCCCACAGGGGACTCCAAGGATGTCCTTCGTGACATCGCCTGTGAGAAGCGACAGTCCGATCGGGGATAGATCCACGGCGCCGCCGGGCTAGATTGCACGGCTGTCGTACGCCCAGTGAAGAATCGCCTGCCTCTGACGCGGCCGGCACTCAAGGTCGCCGGGCATGCAGTTCTTGCGGATCTGTGCGATGTGCCGGGTCATCGCCTTCCAGCGGCTGATCTGCCGCTTGTCATCCGGCCCGCGACGTCCCATGTGGTAGCGACAGTACCACTGGAACCATCCGCGGGGATCATCGGGATGGATCCACCCCTTTGACTGCCAGTACGAAAGCGGCTTGGACGCGTTGACGCCGAAGAAGTTCAGCGACGGGTCGTGCCTTGTGGAGCAGAGTCTGGCGTTTGCGAACCAGTCCGCGGGAAACTCCTTGCGGCAATCGGTCATGTATCGGCCCCCGAAAACACCCAGTGCAAGGAGTTGCTTGGGGGTCAGCTCCGGCCGGAAGTCGGGATCGAAGTTCGCTCCCTGGGGCTCGGTGAGCGCATAGCGATACCCGGACTGCATCAAGTCGTCGACGACAACGATACGGTTCATGGCATGCAGCGTACGACCGGAGGACCGGACGAGGCAAGGGTCCATCGCTCGGAGCAACGGCCCGGATGGGAGGTGTCGCAAGCCGGTTGCGCGTAAGCTCTGCTGTATCGAGGGCCCGGAGCGGGCCCGACGAAACGAAGGAGAAGCATGTTCAAACAGAATGCATCCCCGAAAGCGGCGCCGCTTGCCGCGTGGGACGGGAAGATCCTGACGCTACGGCGGCAATGGAGCGAGTGGGATCGTCTGCTTGAGGAACGGCTCGACACTCTGCTGCCTGCGCTGATGAAGCGTGAAGGCATCGACTTGTGGATCGTGCTCGGGAGCGAATACAACGAGGATCCGATCTTCGATACGCTGACCCCCGCATCGGTGCTTAACGCATCGAGAAGCATGATCTTGCTGTTCCGGCTTTGCCGGGACGGCACGGTCGAGCGAGCGATCATCGGTCCGTACGGCATCGAAGCCGGTTACGAACGTGTCAGCGGATTCCCACAGGAGACCCAAGAGGAGCTGCTGTTGCGGTTCGTTTCCGAAAGCGAACCGAAAACGATCGGCGTCAACACGTCGGACCTGTTCCCGCTTGCCGACGGATTGTCGCACACGGCGCACGGACGGCTAATGAAGGCGCTGGGTCCCGACTATGCCTCGCGCGTGCGGAGTGCAGAGCGGCTGGCGGTCGGCTGGCTGGAAACCCGTTCCGCCACGGAGCTGATCGTGTATCCGGAAGTGGTCGATCTGAGTCGTGCGATCACTCGCACCGCTTTCTCTTCGCTGGTGATCACCCCCGGTGTCACCACGACAGACGATGTTGTGTGGTGGATGCGGCAGAAAGTTCATGAACTGGGGCTGAAGCCTGCGTTTCCGTTCACCGTCACACTGGATGCACGCGAGCAGCCGTTCGATATTCACCAACGTGAGAACGTCCGCAGCCGGATCCTCCCCGGCGACACCCTCCGCTGCGACTTCGGGGTCACCTACCTCGGGCTGACCACCGATATCCAGGAGAGCGTGTATATCTTGCGGCGCGGCGAGCAGAACGCTCCAGCCGGACTGCAGGCGGCGATGGCCGCCGCCAACCGCGCACAAGACATCGTGGCAGAAGTCATGGTGTCCGGCAGAACCGGGAACGAGATGCTCACCGCGGCACGAGAGAGGGCCACCGAACAGGATCTTGAGGCCTGCTTTTTCTGTCATCCGATCGGGACCCACGTGCATGGTGCGGGACTGACGATTGGGCGGTGGGACAATCAGCAGCCTTTGCCCGGACCGGGCGAGTGGGATCTGCATGAGAATACCTGCTATGCGATCGAGCTGTACGTTAGGTATGCCGTCCCGGAGTGGGACGGACGGAAGTTCATGATGCTGTTGGAGCAGGACGCCGCGTTTGTTGACGGGCGGTTCCGGTGGCTGTCCGGCCGTCAGACGCAGTTCTTGGTGCTGTAGTTGCCTACATTTCGGTAGAAGTGCCCAGTTGGCAGCGCCGGAAGGTTGACAACGGAGCAGGGGTGCATACACTCCACACATGACATTCGCAAGGGACACCAGACGTCACCAGCAGCTTGGTCACATCGGCGCCCTTTTTGTCATGCATCAACATTCGGCGCTCGTGTAGCAAGCTCAGGCTCGTTGCACGAAGCGCAAAAGGACGACCGCGGGTTCCGCGGTCGGTTTTTTTTGCCGCGGTGGAGGGCACGGCTGCATGTGTGTCGGGTGCCTGCGATGAGACCCGAACGAAGAGATCGGCACAGTCGGTGGAAAGAGGAATCGAGGAGGCGGCATTGAACCACGATCGGGCGGAGTATGAGCGCGTACAGGAGTGGGTCCGGAAGGCGAACGTGGAGTTCGTCAACCTGCAGTTCAGCGATATCGTCGGTGCTGTGAAGCAGGTGACCATTCCCGTGGATCAATGGCCGAGTGCGGTGGAGCAAGGGGTGTGGTTCGACGGTTCGTCCATCGAAGGGTTTGCACGGATCGCCGAGAGCGACATGTACCTTGTTCCGGATCTTCGCACGTTCGCAGTGATCCCGTGGGATCAGGACGGGCTGGTGACGGCGCGGGTGATCTGTGATGTCTGCATGCCCAACGGGGATCCGTTCGAGGGCGATCCGCGGTATGTTCTGAAGCGAGCGATGGCGGATGCGCGAGAGATGGGGTACGTGTTCAACACGGGTCCGGAATTCGAGTTCTTCCTGTTCCGATGCCCCGAACCCGGACAGCCTTCGCCGGAGCCCCATGATCGTGCCGGCTACTTCGACGTATCCACGGATCAGGCACACAACGTCCGTGGGAAGATGGTGAAGGCTCTCCAAGCGTTCGGAATCGAGGTGGAGGCGTCGCATCACGAAGTGGCGATCGGCCAACACGAGATCGATTTCCGATACGGCGATGCCCTTCAGTCAGCCGACCATGCAGTGACGCTTCGCGTTGTGTTGAAGGCGATCGCACAGAGCAGCGGATTGTTTGCGAGCTTCATGCCGAAGCCGCTGGAGGGGATCAGCGGATCGGGGATGCATACCCATCAGAGTCTGGGCAGGGTCGACGGAGCCGAGAACGTCTTCTACGCCGAGGAGGATCGCTTCGGGCTGTCGCAGACCGCCCGCCGGTTCATCGCAGGGCAGCTTCGTCATGCGCCGGGGATGACGGCGATCCTCGCCCCTCTCGTGAACTCGTACAAGCGTCTTGTGCCGGGGTATGAGGCGCCGGTGTACGTGAGCTGGGCGCGTGTGAATCGATCGGCGCTCATCCGCGTGCCGCAGGTCAACGGCGATGCACAGCATTCCACCCGGGTGGAGCTGCGCTGTCCCGATCCCAGCTGCAACCCGTACCTGGCGTTTGCGGTCATGCTGAAGTGCGGGCTCGATGGGATCCGGAGAGAACTCATGCCGCCGGATCCGGCCGAGGAAGATCTGTTTGACCTGGATCGGAGCGATCGCGATGCATGGCAGACGCTGCCCGGGAATCTTGGTGAGGCGCTGGAAGAACTCTCGAGCGATGAAGTCGTTCGGGAGGCGCTTGGCGATCACGTGTTCCAGCGGTTCCTTGCGGCGAAAGGCCGCGAATGGGATGAATACCGATGCAGTGTGAGTAAGTGGGAGCTGGAGCGGTATCTATCGATCTACTAACCCGACGGGAGAGGTCTTCGCAAGGGGGGACCATGAAATCCATCGAAACGATCCAGGCTTGTGCGGGAGGCGCGGGACAGCAGACGATGGCCGAAGCAGGCTCACGGAGCTTGTCGGCTTGCGATCCCCTGGTTTCCGACATCATCGCACGCGAAACACTGCGGCAGGAAGAGAAAATCATCCTCATTGCGTCAGAGAGCCGCGCACATCCTGCCGTTCTGGAGGCGCTTGCCTCGCCGTTCACCAGTGTCTACGCGGAAGGCTACTCCCCCCGGCGTCACAGGGATGCGTCGCTGACCGACCTCTCCTGCATTGAGGAGAGACTGCAGGACTACGCGCAGCTTGGCAACGAGCGCTACTACCGGGGAACGGAGTTCGCAGATCTCATCGAGAGCATCGCCGAACGGCGGACGGCGGAACGATTCGCTACGCCGGAATGTCCGGCGGAGCACATCCACGTGAACGTGCAGCCGCTGTCGGGCTCGGCGGCAAATCTGTCTGTGTACGAGGGCCTGCTTGATCCCGGGGATCGAATGATGTCGATGGCGCTCACCGAAGGGGGACACCTAACCCACGGATCTCCGTACAGCGTCACCGGGAGGCGGTATGAAGCCGTGTTCTACGGGACCGATCCCGCAACCGGGCGGCTCGATTACGATGCCATCGAACAGCTCGCGGTAGCACACAGACCGAGACTCCTGGTCGGGGGATTCACGTCGTATCCGTGGTATCCGGATTGGTCCAGGCTTCGGCGGATCGCCGACCTCGTGGGTGCGAGGCTGCTTGCCGATATCTCGCACACCGCAGGGATGGTCGCGGCGGGGGTTCTCGCAAGTCCCGTCGGAATCGCTGATGTGGTGACGTGTACCACGCACAAAACGCTGTGCGGCCCCCGCGGTGCAGTCATTCTGGCGACCGATCCGGAGATTGCTCAACGCGTTGATCGGGCCGTGTTCCCGGGGCTCCAGGGTGGTCCTCACATGAACAAGATCGCAGCGATCGCTGTAGCAATGCAGCTTGCGCGTTCGGATGAGTTTCGAGCACTCCAGCATCGGATCGTGTCGAACGCTAAGGATCTTGCGGCCTCGCTTGCTGGTCACGGGATCCGGCTGGCCTACGGCGGGACGGATACTCACCTCGTCTTGGTGGATCTTCGTGATCTCGGACTCCAGGGGGAGATCGCGGCACGGGTGTTGGATCAGATCGGCATCGTCTGCAATCGCAACGTGATCCCCGGAGATCGCAATGGCAAAGATGTCCACGGGATCCGGCTCGGCACAGCGTGGGTCAGCCAGTTGGGGTGGCGGAGGGACGAGATGGCAGAACTTGCTTGCATCATCGCCGACGTTCTGAAGCAGCTTGCCGATCGGCAAGACGCGCAGGATTGCGCTAGCAAACTCGGAGATGCGGCTGCTGCATACGATGCGGCCGCCGACCGCGTTCGTTGCCTCATCGATCAAGCGGCGTAAACGGGAGATCATGCCGCGGGTGTTTGCGGAGCTTGGGTGGCTTGGACAGAGGATGGAAGGTACAGATAGAGGGCGTGTGAGAAGGGATCGAACGACGATGCGGTCTTCGCATTGCACCGAACTTCGCCGTAAGCTCGCATAAGATTCCGTTTGAGCGCCCCAACCGCGCCCGAGTTCACGCTGTCCGGATAAGAGGAGCACCGAACGAACATCTGCACAACGCGCAACAGAAGGATAGACGTATCCGAGAAGCGGCTATCTGTGGAGGGCCTCCATCCATCGCTTCGCGGGCTTCGCTGCGCGCACCTGAGTGATGTTCATCTCGGGTGGAGCACTCCGCAGGCACAGATTCGACACGCCGTTCGGAGCATCAATCGGGCGAGTGTCGGGATCACCTTCATCACCGGGGATTTCTTTGCCCTCCCGAGCCGTTCTTCGGAGAGCTCCCTGCGAGCCCTTGCCGGAATCCGCGGACCTGTGTTCGCCGTGCTCGGAAACCACGACCGAGGGAAGCGGGCCTCCGCTATCCGCCGGATGACCGTGGCCCACGGCTACACGTTGTTATGCGATCGATGTGTTGACATCGGGATCAACGGAGACCGTCTAACCGTTGTTGGACTCGATGGTTCTCACAGGGACATCGAGTCTCAGCGCAGGCTTCTCTCGAAGATTCCCTCTGAACAGGCCGTCGTTGTGCTGTGTCACGATCCCGCACGGTTCCGTACCCTTCCCAAGGACCGAGGGTGGTTGTGTCTGAGCGGACATACCCACGGCGGCCACTTCGTGATCCCCGGCGTCACGGCGCCATTGTTTCGCCTGTTCGGCCAGCCGTGGATGGCAGGTGAGTTCCACAAGGGAGGAAACGTCCTTCATGTAAGCCGGGGCGCCGGTTACAGTCGGACGATGGCGGGACGCGTCGGTGCCCGTCCCGAAGTCACAGTCCTCACGATCTAGCCGCCGGTGGCGACCGGCCGGATGCCCGCCGGATGCCGGGACCGGCCGGCTCCATTTCTATGGCTCGCGCGGGCGCGGTTGCGGACGCGCCGGTTCAGGGAGATGCCCGAGGATGAATCCGTCGAGCCGGAAGACGAGCATCTCCAGCCGCTCGACCAACCGCGGCAATCCGGTGTCGCTTGGCGTGTTCGTGTCTGCTTGAACACGACGTGCCATCGCTGCAAGTTGTCGCACCAGGTCGCGCATCGCCTCTTGGGCTGCGACCTCGAACCGTCGCGCCTGCTCATCCGGGATTCCCGCTGTGGTGGCCGCAATGTAGCCGTCCATCCACCGCCGGAGGCCTTCGAAGGCTTCCCTGGCGCCTCCGTGTTGGAGCGGACTTGGCTGTTCGATCATCTCTTCCAGAAGGTGAAGCAGTCGGTGCATCGTGAGATCGAACTGCAAGATCCGGCGTTTCAACGTGGGGGCGTCTTCCTCAACTCGAGGGCGATCGATGAGATCAAGCAAGCGTTCGAGCCCTTCGGCAACCGCTTCCAAGCGCTCCTCAAGCCTTTCTGCAACAGGGTTTCGCGAGGCCGCCAATTCCGCCTCCAGCCGCTGGACAAGGTTGGATAGCCTCTCCAGAGTGACCTCCGCAGACACGGACCGCGGTTCGTCCTGAGCGATCACCATCCCCGATGGGATGATGATAAGGAGCAAAGCGACGGCGATCGTCGGCACAACGGTCTTTGCGATCCGGTTCCACGGTCTTCCTGTTCCGTTTCTTATGTACATCGTTCCTCCCTTGGTCTTCCGAAGCTGCATGCCACGCTTGGCCGGACATGCCCGCAGCCTAGAAAAAGGCCGGTCGAAGAAGAACCGTCGCTCGGTCAACGTGGGGTCATCGTCCGATGAGTGTGTTGCCGCCGGACGACCGCTCTACTACTCTGGAGAGGACATGCTGCGTCTTCGCTTGCGAGCCAAAGGCCTTGGAATCGTGCTTCTGCTTGTCGCCGTGCTCTCGGCGATCGGAGCATTCCTCGCGGTACATCAGTTCAGCGATTTGCTATTCGACGCGTTCCGCGATCGGAGCATCGCGTATGTTCAGGCGTTCGCAACGTCGATCGATCCTTGGCTCGATCCTCTGGATGTGGACATGCTTCGTGCTGCATCGACGTTGATGATGGCGGGAAGCTCCCTGTTCGTTTGTCTCGAGGCGGATGGAGAAACGATCGTTCACGAGCTGCCGGAGGGGTTACAGGAAGGTGGTCTTGAACGAGGGGCGGAGGCCTCCGGTCTGATGTCATCCACGACGGACGCTTGGAGCCGCCTTCCTGATGGTTCGCGGTTTCTCGATGTGACCGCTCCGCTCTCCGGCGTTTCCAGAGGCTTCGTGCGGATCGGGATCGATCCGGCCGCGGTTGCCCTGCAATCACGGCACACGGCCGTGCTGGCCGCGGGCGCTGCAGCGCTATTCGCCTTGCTTGTGTCGGGAGCGATCTTGTGGAACGCCCGTCGTCCGGAAGCGGGAGTCTCCGATGCTGATAGCGTGCAGGAACCCAGGCGGCTGGTTACCGGCTCGCTTGCCATCGACTTGGATGCGAAGGCTGTCACGCTCGGCGGGAAACCCGTTGCGCTGACACCGAAGCAGTTCCACTTGCTGAGGTTTCTTGCCGGGCGGGCGGATCGCGTGTGTTCCGACCGCGAGATCCTCGACGCCGTCTGGCCCGGGTCTGCTTACGCCGATGGGAAAGACGTGAAGCAGTACATCTACTTGGTGCGGCGACGGCTCGCCGCGGTGGACGCAAGGGAAAAGGGTCGCATCGAAACGGTTCCTGGCTTCGGCTACAGGCTGGTATCGACGCTCGTTGACCGGGAGATGACCGGTGAATGATGGTCCTGAGAGTGGAGATGAGGCGAGAATGAGCCGACGAACACCGGCAAAGGAGCGGCAGATGAGATGTGGAAGGATGCCCCGAGGAAGCGGTGTGGTGATTCTGCTGGGCTTTCTCCTAGCGATCGCACTGGCGGCGTGGGGCGATGTGACGTCCGACCCGACTGGCGATGCATCGTTCGAGTCGCGGGTGATCGGAGTTGCACGGCAGCTCCGTTTGGGGATCTCTGTCGCTTCCTTCGCGGTTGCCGCACCCACGATTCAGGATCTGCGGCTGCACGCGCAGCAGCTGATCAACCTGCTCGAAGGAAGCGAAGGTCGCCACTACATCCCACCCGAAGGCGGAGACAGTGTTGCGATCGGGCTACTTGCCGAAGTGGCGTCGTGGGCGGATCGATTCCAGGAAGTCGACGTCGAACCTCCGCTTCGTGTCCGATGGGGGGTGGCTGCGCGCAATGTCCATGCGTACCTGACGATTGCGTTGGACGCGGCGTTGTCAATCTTGACCGAGCGCAGGTTCGATGCGGCGTCGACGACCATGTTTCGCATTTACGCCTATCTCGCCGCCGCCTACGAACAGCCGACCGGAGCGCCGGCGATTCCGGCGCTGAAAACCGTGCTTCGGGGGCTGGGCATCGTCGAGCCGACACGAGATCGGTAGTGACGGGATCGCGCGTCAGGCACAGGGGCTATCGGGGCTCTCCGACGACGACATCCGAAACGTCAATCCGAGGAAGCGAAAGCGGGTCACGGTAGCTTCCCGCGAAATACTGGGTGAATAGCAGGTAGTCGACCAACTGCCAGTAGCCTCGAGCGATTTCATCCATCCACGCGGACGTCTGCTCGGTCAGAAGCTGTTGAGCAGCCTCGATCCCCCGTTCCGAAATCACTTCTGCCACCCGCGTGCGGACATCAGTCTGCATCTCGCGCAGCATCTCCTCCGCCGGATCCCGAACCGCTTCGATCGCAGCGATGCTATCGCTCCAACCGCCATGGCGGGCCAGCTCATGAACCAGTGAGAACGCCCAATGCGTGCTGTTCCAGTCGATCTGCGCCGGATCGGTCTCGGACCACGGGGCGGGCAGATCGGAGATCCCCGAGTAGATGGGAACGTAGCACGTTGTGGCAGCCGGACCTTGTCCGTACCACAAACACCCTCGAAGTGGGTGCGGCAGATCCCCCACGGGGGAAAGGCTCGAATCGATCTCGGCGATGCAGCTGAACGCCGACCACACAGCGAGGGTTCTGTCGGGGGTCACGCCGAGCAGGTCTTGGACAGGATCGGCAATCCAGGAGTACCGGCTGTACGGGTAGATGAGAGAGGCCTGGTCGGGTGTCAGATCCGGTCTGGCATTCTCGCGGGCATCGAAGGGCGTTCCTGCGTAGAAATCTCGATGGAGCGTTGTCAGATCGTCGAGCGTCACCGGACGATCGGGTGTCACCGAGAGTGGGTAGCGGCCGTCATCCGGGGTCAAGCCGCGCGAAGGTGCGAGCACATCCAGGACGCGCCATTCGCGCAAGCTGCAGTACGGCGAGTCACTCGGCGAGTAGGCTTCATGCCACAGGAACTCCCGATCGCTGTCTGAGTCCCACCATCCCATTTCTTCGGCCAATGAGAATACGTTGGGTGAGCACGCGCAGTTCTCCGAGTTCTCGGGGTCGATCGCTCCGATCCTGCTCCGGTTGGCCGAGACGCCGACGTGATGACTCGGAAGACGGATCGCACACCATACTGCTCCGGGTTGCTCGCTGCCGAGATACCAGCGGGGACCGGGGCCGAAGATCTCCAGGATCCAGATCTCATCGCCATCGGTGATCGAGAGATGCTCACCGCGAAACTGTGGCTGGTAGTATCCGTATCGCTCCGCCAAGGTTCCGATCGTTTCAATCGCTTCGCGGGCGGTGGTCGCTCGCTGTAGCGCAAGGATCAGCAAGCTGTTCTCCGGCGAGGTTTGAGCGCCAATGCCGAAGATCCCTTGCGGATTGACAAGCTCCGGACGGCCTCCGATCGTCGTCTCGAAGATCGTCACTGCGTGTTCGTTCATTCCTCCCCAATGGCCGTCGTACCATCCGATCAGATCGATATATCGGTAGGTTTCCGGAACCTGGGGAATCACGCCGGTCACGGCGAGATCGCTCATGACCGTGAGGTACTCCGCATAGGAACCGTACGCCGGGTTCTCGTAGACAGAGACCATACTCCCTGGCGGGTACGTTTCTCCGGGCACAACGCGGACCCGTCCGTACGGAGCGCCATCACAGCTGTAGCTGATCATAGCCCGCCCGCTGGCTGACGCGTTCTTGCCGACGAGAATGTTGGTACAGCTTGCCTGGATCTCGATCGAGCCGCTGGATGCCGCTTTGTTGGACCCTGCGCAGAGCCCCACAACCGACACCGACAACAGCAGGAACGTCAGCACTCTTGCCGTCGCGTTCATGCGCACTCCTTCCGGCCGTGAAGATCTTGGCCAGGTGCTACTGAACCCTGGATGAACCGTGAGGCACATCGGGCAACACTCATTGGATGAGAGAGTCCCCTCATCCTAGGAGGTCATAGCGCTGATGATCAACCCCAGATCGGAGTTGCCGAAGCTGACCGAACAGCTGACGAAAGGGATTGTGGAGAAGACCGCGGAGACGGTTCGTAGACAGTACGTCTTTGCCGAGGATGCCGAGCGGATGGCTGAACGGCTTCTGTCGAAACAGCAGCAGGGAGCGTTCGCAGATGGCGAGACGGTTCCGCAGTTGGCCAAGCTGCTCACCGACACTCTGATGACGGTCCGTGAGGATCTTCACCTGGCGGTGCTGCCGTGGAACGGCGAGGTGGAGCAAAGCGGCATGTATGACGCATGGAAGCGGCGGTGGCTTCGCCACAACTACGAATTCCGGGCGTTGGAGATCTTGCTCGGAAACGTGGGATATCTGGACCTTCGCGGCTTCGCCAGTGCTCTCGTGGCGGGGCCGACAGCCGCGGCGGCCATGCAGTTCCTAGCCCACAGCGACGCACTCATCTTTGATCTACGCGACAACGGAGGCGGCGAAGATCTCGTCTACATGCTGATGAGCTACCTGTTCGACGAGGCGAAACACGTCCACACGGCGCGGTACCGTGACCATGATGAACAGTCGTGGACGTACGCGTACGTGCCGGGACCGCGATTTTCGGATCACCCTGTGTACGTGCTCATCAGCCGCTCGACCTTCTCGGCGGGGGAGGATTTCAGCTACAACCTGCAGCAGCTCGGGCGCGTGACCGTGGTCGGCGAGCCAACGCGTGGCGGCGCCCATCCAGTGGAGTTCTACCGCTTCCCGGAGCTGTACCTGGAGCTGATGATCCCCAACGCGTACTCAGTCAATCCTGTCACAACAGGCAACTGGGAGGATGGCGGCGTTGTCCCCGATGTCGAGGCGCCGGCCGATGGGGCGCTCTCCGTGGCTCATGAGCATGCGCTGACCAGGCTGGTCGAGGTCGCAGAGGAGGATGAAGCCCGGCGGTTCCGGGAGTGGGCGCTGGAGACGATCCGAGCGAGAAGGGCAGGCTGGAACGTGCCGGCGGAGCGGCTGGCGTTGTATGCGGGGCGGTACACGCGATCGGTGGTTGTGGAAGCTCGCGACGATACACTGAGGCTGAGCTGGGGAGGACGGCGGAACCACCGATTGACACCGGTTTCGGAGCATCGGTTCGAGTTCGATCACGGTACGCAGCGTGTCACGTTCAGCGTCGACAACGGCGACGTCAAGAGCCTTCTGTGGGAGACGGAAGACGGGAATGCGTGGACGATGGAGCGGCTCACGTAGTTGCTGGAAGGTTTCCGGTTGTGCATCGATCGAAGTGCGGGACATGGGACACAGCATGTCGTCATCCGCACGGCGTCTCCTGCAATTTGTCGGTTTTCCCTAGCAAGAGATCAAACGCCGCTGCGTGTTCAGAACAACCCCAGTTGCCCGTTGCCGAACAGATCCTCCGGGATGTGCAGAAGCGGCGCGAGCGTTCGTGCGATGGGCAGAAGCTGTTTGCGGATGATGTGCCCGTAGTCGATGGGGGCGTCGAGGCGCTCAACCGGACGAGGTCCACGTACGGTGATCGCGTAGCGGACAACATCCCCGGGCTGTTTCTCTTCGGCAAGAAGGCTTGCAGCTTGCACGTGGGGAGGCTGGGTCTTGGTGTACTCGGCGACGGGCTTGCGCAGGGATCTCTGATACACGATCTCCCCATCGAGTTGACCCGAGCGAAGCGTCCGCAGCGTTTTGGCGACGTAGTCCTCCACCTGTTGGCCCGAAGCATCATGGAAGGCAAGGTCGAGAAGCTCTCGCTGGAAGCGCCGCGCAACAGCCGTCCAGTCGCGCCGCACCGCCTCCATACCCACAATATCGACGTGGTCCCCCGCCGGGCCGACGATCAATCCGGCATACCCCTTGGCACGGCCACGATCATCGCCACGCACCGTAGGGAGGAAGAACCGCGTGTACACCTTCTCCATTTCCAGCTTGAGACGCGACTCCACGCGGTAGGTCGAGGCAAGCGATTCGGCCAGGCGTTTGTTGACGAAAGAAGCGAGGTTGCGTCCATACGCGGCCGCCGCTTCCGGCGGAGCGCCAGCGGGAAGCGCGGTTCCTGCATCGACGAACAGCGAATCGGTGTCACCGTAGAGAACCGTGAGACCTTCCTCCATCAGCAAGTCGCGGGTCCAGCGCAGCAGGTGCTGGCCGAACGATGTGATCGCGCCGGAGATGCTCTGCGATGCGAATCGGCAGCTCGAGGTACCGAGAACCCCGTAGAAGGAGTTCATGATGATCTTGTACGCATACGAGGCGACACGGTCACCGCGTGCCTTGGCCCGGCTGCGGCTGTCAAAGAACCGGTCCAGGATCTTGGGCAGGATCCCCGGCGATCGGGAGAACACCGCACCGTTGGGGGCGATGATGACATCCTGTCCTTCGACGGGATCGGCGCGTTGTGCAGCCGGGTCGATATTGAACGTCCGGATGATCGAGGGGTAGAGACTCTGGAAATCGAGAACAAGGACATTACGGGCCTCACCGGCACGCGGCGTGAGGATTAAGCCTCCGGGTGCCGGCGAGCCACCGAGACGGTCGACATCGCGGGTTGGAGCAACGATGCCGCGCGCGTGCAGTTCGCTCAGGTAGAGAAAGTCGAATGACTGTACCGAGGTCCAGGCGCGCTGAAGCGGGACACCGATCAGAAGGCTCCGTTGCACGGAGAGCCGCAGAAGGTCGTCGGCTTCGAGGATGTCGAGCACAGCGCGGGCCCGCTCACCGACTGAACGTGGAGTGCCGCCGAGAACCTCGCGCGCCACGGTTGCAAGCTCCAGGTCAGCGAACCGCCGTTGCCCACAGCGTACGATCGTTCGCGCGTCGAGGATCTGGCGGCCTTCAAGGATCGCTTGGGGGGCGGTTCTGCGGCGGGACGGAGGTGCCTGAGGCGTGACCCGTGACAGACGATTGGATCTGCCGAGGTTGAACGGGATGCCGCAACGCACCATCCGTGCCTTGAGCGGGGCAAGAACGTGGGACACGACATCCCAACCGGTAACAACGTCGGGATCCAAGGTGCGAAGGGTTTCGCAAAGCGCGCGAAGAAGGTCGCGTTCCGTCGGGAACAGCCTTGCAGCCGGAGGCGATTCACCGGCTGCCAACGAAAGAACGACATCTGTTTCCTGCGCGGTTCTCGCATCGGATCCGGCCACGGCAGCCGCTTGCACCACGCCGGTTTGCGGATGGAGAGCGAGAGCGACGGAGGCGACAACAAGCCGCGGCTCCATGTCACACGGGGTTGCATCGGGGTTGCGATAGATGCGGTCGATTCCGGTTCCATCGCTCCAGGGGCCGCGGATCTCCACGCCACAGCGCAGATGCCGGTCGATCAGATACGCCCAGGCGAACGGCACATCGGCTTCGTACGTGCGCACGCCGCCCTCGGCAAGAGCCCGACGCATCGGGCCGAGCTTCCGTGGAGAGCTGACAGAGACACGTTCAACCGTCTCGCCGTCCATCGTTCGCAGATCCGTGGGAGTGAATGTGTCGCCGAACCGGCGCGTGATCTGTCGGCCGCCTGCCAATTCACTTGTTCGCAGGTAGCAGCCGGGCCGAGTGCGGGTATCGATCGCAAGAAACGTCTCTCCAGTATCGAGCCGTCCGTAAAGATGGATCTCCGTCGCGTCGGCGTGAACACGCCACGTGGGGTGAACGATGAACCCCTTGGTGGATGCTTCCGGGTGGTGCTCGAGGTGGCGCGGGGCCGTCAAGTCTTCCGCTTCTGCAGCGAGGCCAGCTCCTGCGTTCTCCGTAATCCCGCGAGTTCTCTCTCGAGTTCCTCGTCGGTGGGCTGACGATGCAGCCGCTTGGCCAGTTGCTTCATCGTGCGATCGCGCAAGCGCTTCTCCTCACGTCCCATGTTCGCTCCCTTCCATCGTGATGCTCAGGGCGATTATAGACGATCCAAGCGAGCGATCTTTCGTCGTGTGCGATGCGGAGTCCCCCGAGGCGAGCGTTCCGCGATCCGTGCTTGGCACGCCGCTTGCCGGGATCATCTGCGGCCGCTAGGCTCGTACAAGTTGGAGGGGGAACGAAGCGGCGGCCGGGAGGGTTGGCGTGTTGCCGACGGATCGCCTGGGAGGGCTGTCATGCAAGATCGTGACCAACGGATCATCGTGAATGGAATCGGACTGAACGTGCAAGACAGTCGTCGCGACAGCAAGGCAATCGTCTTCTTTCACTTCAGCGGTGCCAATCGGGTGATGTGGAAGCGGGTGGTACCGGCCTTCGAAAACACGTATCGCGTCGTGCTTCTCGACCTACGAGGGCACGGGAAGTCCGATCGGTCGCGTGACGGCTATGCCATCGACGACATGGCCCGCGATGTTGCCGGTGTGATCGAGCACCTCCAGCTAGGACGTGTACACGTTGTCGGAAGCTCGCTCGGAGCCGAGGTCGGACTCAGTTTGGCGGCGAACTACGCCGAGAAGGTGATCTCGCTGGTCTGCGAAGGTGCACCGTGCAGCGAGTACGGTCCCTACAGTGCGTGGCAGGGATCCGAAGAAGCGTTCGAGGCGCATGTGGCCGAGCAGCTCACGAAGATGCGATCGACGCCCGAGACCGTCTTCTCCTCAATCGATGCGCTGGTCGACGCCCGCCGGGGGATCCTCCAAACCTACGGATGGTGGAACGAGGACGTCGAAGCGATGGTGCGCTATGGCGTTCGCTCAACGAGCCATGGGATGTACGTCGAGAGCTTCGGACGCCAAGCGCTGGCCCAGTACATGGAGGCGTTGTTCCACAAGCGGTTCGAAGAGGACTACCGGCGCGTGACGTGTCCATTGCTGCTGGCGTTGGGAGAAGACGATCTCGAAGACCCGGACGAGAGAGCAGCGATCGAGGGCCTGTGCGGGCTGGCCGAGCAAGGAAGGATCGTCGAAGTGGAGGGGTGGCTTCATCCCTATGGCTGGCTCCTGAATCCCAAGCCGATGTGCGATGTGATTCTGCAGTTCCTTGCCATCTGAATGGGGCAGGTCTTCGATCTTGGCATTCGGGGGAATCGATCTGCCGACGGTCCTTGTCGCTCCACATGCGACAGAGTCCGACCAGGATCAGTTGGCGGGCTTTACAGGCGGAGGTCCTCGTTGAACTCCTATAGGGGCAGAGAGATGTGATCTTAGGACTCGCGTCTGGCTGGAATTCCCCTGTCCTCCTGTGTCATATCGATCCGGGAGGTCCCTGATGTACCCAAACCGTCTGTGGATCGCAGGACTCTCATGAGATACCCTCAGGTCCTGCTTGTCAGGCTGGGAAGGAAGGGATTGCGCCACGATCGATCGCCGTCGTCATCATCGCGTTCTCACAAACATCCGTAACGCTGCTGGGTTTGTTCGCCGTCAGCCGCGGCCATGGATCATCACCGCGCTTCGGTCTTCGCTTGCGATGTTCCTGTACAGCATCGTGTCCCCGTATCTCTCCATCTATACGATGAGCCTCGGGGCAACCGCGACACAGCTTGGACTTGTCAACAGCGTCGGCATGGTGGCGGCAGGCCTAATCGCGCCGTTCATCGGATGGATCATCGATCGACGTGGTGTCCGGCAGGTCTACCTCGTCGGAATCGGTCTTCTGGCCATCTTCTACCTTGTGTACGCCGTTGCCGGGGGGTGGTCCATCGCCGTCTTTGGGATGATCGCCTATTGGGTGGGGAAGGGAATGAGCGGCCAAGCCTGCTCCACCATCTGTGGGAATTCGCTCCGCAACGAGGACCGCGCCACGGCCATGAGCCTGTGCGAGACGCTGGCAGCGGGGGTCCTGGGCATGCTGGCACCGGTGCTCGGTGCAGCGCTCGTCGCACGTTTCGGCGGACTGACCGTTGATGGGATCCGTCCGCTTTTCTACGTCAGTCTGTTTGGGACGGCCATGACCTTCGTGATGATCTATGTATTCCTACCCAACGCTCACCGGGTATCTACGGCGAGCCGATTCCGGGACCTATTGCGCGATCTGTCGGCTGTCCTGCACAGCGGTGAGAAACTCGGCCGCTGGCTTGTGATCGACGCGATTGGCTTCCTTCCGTTTGGGATGGTCATTCCATTCGCTCAGCCGTTCGCGTACCACGTCAAGGGAGCCGATGAGTTGATCCTGGGGATGATGCTCACCGCGTATGCGTTGACGCCGCTTGTCCTTGGGATTGTTGTCGGCAGGATCGCCGACCGCATTGGGAGAAAACGAGTTCTCTACATAACGATACCTCTGTCGTGGCTGTCCAGCATCGCACTCATCTTCGCCCCCAATTCCGGCGTTCTCGTGCTCTCCGGCGTACTGCTCGGCTTCGCCACCGTGTCCTCCGTGACTGCAGGCGCAATGGGGTATGAGCTTGTTCCCAAGGCGCACATGGGGCGCTGGATTGGGATCTCCCGGCTGGTCAGGATGCTTGTCGGTGCTGCTGCGGCAACGCTCGCAGGACTTATCTGGGATCATCTGGGACCGGCGTATGTCTTTGTTACTGTCATCGCGATCGAGTTGTGTATCCGCATGCCCCTACTGATCACGATGCCCGAGACACTTCACCTGAAGCATCAACCGGATTCCGAGTAGACGCCATGGGGGCCGGCCCGCTACCTGCAGGGCTGATGTGTGGGTCAGGAGCGAAGCATGATTCGAGAGCAACCGAAGACTTGCTAACGGACATGAAGCTCACTGCTGAGGTTCGTCGAGGTCTCGGAATGGATAGGCGTGAGTTGGCGAACATAGAATCTCTCATCGGGATGCGTGAACAGCCACTCGACCACGCGCGCTCGCAGTCTGGACCCAAACAGCTGTTCGAGCATGTCATCCCTTTGGAGTGTTCTATACTGCGCTTGCAGTAGACATTGCCCCAGGGTGGAATCGCAATCGCCATCTCTGGTTGGCGCCGTCGACAAGACACGTGGGCAGTCTTCACTCGATGCCGAAGTGCTTGCGGAACAGCTCCTCGGCCTTATCCGCACCTTCCTTCGACACCCAGACCGAGGCAGACCTGCGCTTCGGGTCGGAGATCCAACCCTTGTCGTGAAGCCGGTCCATCGTTGCCCACTCGAAGGTCTTCCAGGCTTGGCCACCTTCGCCCTCGCGGGACATCACAAGATACAGAAGCGCAAGCGTCATTTCGTCGACCTTGTCCTTGTCGTAGTCCATGCTCAGTCTCTTTTCCTTCGAACCTCTACAAGCGGAACTCCGACTCTGAGGCTACGTCCACAAGACGAACATTAACCCCTGTGCTCCGAAGACAAGAAGCTGATAGGCGGTGTAGATGAGCCATGCCCCTTTCGGATAGTCCTCGAACGTCCCCACCGTCAGCGTCGCCGCTCCGCCGATCCCAAGGTAGAGGACCATCCCCGCAAGCACGCCGTGCCACCAGCCGGAAAGCCCCAAACCGCCTATCACTGCGGCAAGAACGTATGCCGCCACCAGGCCGGCAAGGAGTGGCAGGATGTACATCGTTCCGCTGCCTTGGATCTCATCCCGCGTCTTTCCGATGACCCGCAGCCAGATCTTGCCGAACAGTGGACCGTACCACAGCGAGCCGACGACCATGTTGAACACCCCGGCCACGATCACCGCCGCCCAGTTGACGCCCGTCAGAAATCCCATTCCAGCCTCCCTTTGCGTCTTCAAGGAGAACGTAGCACCGAGATATCAAGATAGGCAACACTCGTCCGATATGCGTGCCCGCAAACTGTCCATGATTGGCACAACGCGACCGCAAGATCTGCAAAGCGGATGGCAAGATCCGGAAAGATTCGGGGCGTGGCTTCGTCTACGCTTGGGGTACCTAAGACGGAGGTGGTATGCGATGAAGTTCCATGCAGAAGTGAAAGAACTCCCTGAGCGGCATGTGGCCTGTGTGCGCCATATCGGCCCTTACCTGCAGATCGGCGAGGCGTTGAACAAGGTGTTCCAGTGGGGGATGGGAAAGGGCTTGGTGAAGTTCCCCGGCACGGAGACGCTTGCCGTGTACTACGACAGCCCGGAGACGGTCGAGGTGTCGAAGCTACGGTCGGATGGCTGCATCACGGTTCCCGAAGGAACCGCGGTCGATGGCGAGGTCAACACGATGAAGGTCCCCGGTGGGCGATTTGCCGTAGCGCACGTGGAGATCGACCCCAGCGAGTACGGTGAGGCGTGGGACAAGCTGGTCGGGGAGTGGATGCCGGAGAACGGTGTGAAGTCCGACGAGAGCCGCCTGTGCTACGAGCTGTATCTGAACGATCCGGATCAGCATCCCGAGAAGAAGCACATCGTCGACATCTGCGAGCCGATCCAGGGGTAGAGAAGCCCTATGCAATCACAACACGCGAGAGGCCGTCTTTCAGGGGCGGCCTCACTCATGGCTTGACGAGTTGTTTGCCTGCGCGTGACAATGGATATCTGCGGGCTCGAAGCGTAGGTGTATGGAACCACGAACCTGATTGAGAACGGAAGAAAGCTGTTTTCTTGAGGCATCGCATGCTATAGGGGATCGTCTTCATCTAGGGGGATTCGATGCAATACCGCGACTT
>Ga0272441_10002775_pt1 | contig 34875 bp, 29 predicted proteins | sample SSMProp6N_FD_193582 | JGI IMG/M metagenome (GOLD analysis project Ga0272441, IMG submission 193582) | Marine sediment archaeal communities from Little Sippewissett salt marsh, Falmouth, MA, United States - SSM-Prop-6N | ecosystem: Environmental > Aquatic > Marine > Wetlands > Sediment ... | reverse complement strand
CAGCTGATAACCATGCTTCGACCTCAATGCCTGACGGATCTTCTGGTTCAGTTAACGATTCTCTATCTTTTATTCTGCCAGTGCATCCAAAGGATATCAGATAGATAAGCGGGAGTATAAGAAAATTGGCTGCTTTCATAACAGTGATATATGTGTGGCATCAATAAAAATAGCTAATAATATCGAAAAATGAGAGATTTCATCGTTTCAAGCTGCTTTTCGAAGCATTCAACAAGCCTGAATTGTGTACGGGCCCTTAAAATATTATGGTTGGGTTTGTGGATTTTGTAATATACATCACCGCTGATATAGTCAGTTAAAAACCTTAATCCCATAATAAAAGTCATAAGCGAAGGTGAATAAGCAAGGTAATCGATTTCTGTCCTGTTAAGAACATTTTTTACCTGATCCAGGTAGCCTTTGGTGAAGTATTCATAAAATTCAATATTCATGCTGATCAGGGAAAGGTCTTCTTCATCTTCGGCTCCTGTATTGGCAACTGTTCGTATTGAATCACCGAAATCATAATGTATATAACCGGGCATTACAGTATCAAGATCAATTAAACACAAAGCCCTGTCTTTGTCGTCAAGAAGTATGTTATTGAATTTAGTATCATTGTGAGTTATCCTCAGAGGTATTTTACCCTGACGACCCAATTTCAGAATCGTTTTCATTTCTTCTTCCCGTGTCAGGACAAAGTTTATTTCATCCTTGACGCTTCCGACCCTGGACACGGGATCTTTCTTTAATGCACTATGAAAAGTCTCGAGTCTTTTTTCAATATCATGAAAATAGGGAATTGTTTCATTTAGCCTGGTACCCGACAGATCAGAAAGCAGTGATTGAAAGCGTCCGATTGCTTTTCCTCCTTCATATGCAAGGGATTTATTCTGCACTATATCATATGAACGATGGTCTGGTATGAAGAAAAACATTCTCCAGTAATCACCATTATCATCACGGAACCATGTTTTGCCTTCCTTTGTTTTTATTACCGTCAGGCATTTCCTTTCTATGTCAGTCTCATTCTCGAGTAGCAGTTTTTTTCTTATATGCTTGGTAATCCTGTAAATATTATCCTGCAGGCCGGGGATATCACGAAATATATTGTTATTCAGCTTCTGGAGCAGGTAATCCCTGTAGCCTATACTGGTTTCTATTCTGTATGTATCATGAATATGTCCTGTGCCAAAAGGATATGCTTCATAGTATGATCCCCTGGTATCGAACCTTTTGAATATATTTATTAGGTCTATGGCTGATGACATAAACAGTAAGTTTTTAGTTATCAGCATTCAGTTTATCGAAGGTTCTGAAAAGAAAGATTGTTCCTGCAATAGCAATGAGTGCAAGTAATGCGCCAAGCCATGGTTTCGCATAAACAAAACTGCCGATTGAGAATAATGAACTATAGATTGAGATAGCACCAATAAAGACGCAGAGTACCTGCAGCGGCATTTCCCATTTGCGGCCTTCATCACGGCCGTCTATCACTGATACTCCGTCTTTACTTGCGTCTTCCAGAACTTTCTTCCAGCCTGGCCCACCCGGTCTTGTTATCCTGTAAAATTTTCTTAATGTTTCTTTAGTCTCGGGTGAGGTGAGGTATGTTGTCACTATCCACACTACTGTAGTAATAAGAACGGCGACAAGCAGTTTGGAAGTAAAGCCATCAAGTACCCAGAATGCAATTGCACTGTCAGGCACGAAAAAAACCAGCACTACAGCAGATATGGTAGCTGATATCATCGCGGCAATTTCAGTCCATGCATTTATTCTCCACCAGAACCATCTGAGCAGGTAAATAGCCCCGGTACCTGCTCCGGACAACAGCAGGACATCGAATGCCTGTGTGGCATTATTCAGGAAGAAAAGAGCCAGCAGACCGGCTATTACCATAAGTGATATTGTAGTTATCCTCCCTATTTTGACAAGCTCTTTTTCAGGGGCACCTGGTTTAACAAAACGCCTGTAGAAATCATTTACTACGTATGAAGAACCCCAGTTAAGGTGCGTTCCAATTGTAGACATATATGCAGCAATAATGGAAGCCGTAACAAGACCCAGCCACCCGGGATTTAGCTTCGAAAGCATCACAGGGTAGGCAATGTCATCCTTCAGATATGTTTCAGCAATATCCGGAAACTGGGCTCGGATAGAATCAAGGTCGGGATAGATAATAACGGATGCAAGGGCTACAATTATCCATGGCCATGGTCTGAGAGCGTAGTGAGCAAAGTTGAATAGCAGGGTAGCCCCGATGGCATTTTTCTCATTTTTTGCAGATAACATCCTCTGTGCTATATACCCGCCTCCCCCAGGTTCAGCTCCGGGATACCATACGGCCCACCACTGGACAGCTATGGGGATAAGCAACAGTGTTACCCACACTGACGGATTACTAAAATCAGGAAATACCTGAATCTTTTCCTGCAGGGCCGGATTTGATAACAGGTTTTGCAGGCCATTGACCTCGGGCTGCCGTACAGCTATAACAGCTGCCAGCACAGCACCAAACATTGCAATGCTATATTGGAAAAAATCAGCCCAGATTACTACTTTTAATCCCCCAAGAGATGCATAAATCATTACTACAAGAGAACCTCCAACTACTGCCTGCCATGGTTTGATGCCCAGCATAACCCCACCTATCTTTATGGCTGCTAGAGTAACAGTACCCATAATAAGAGTATTAAAGAATATACCCAGGTATAGGGCTCTGAAACCTCTGAGAAATGAAGCAGCCTTGCCGCTGTATCTTAACTCATAGTATTCAAGATCAGTCATTATGTTGGAACGTCTCCATAACTTGGCATAAATGAAAACAGTTACCATTCCGGTTATCAGAAAAGCCCACCATGCCCAGTTTTTTGCCACACCGTCTTCCCGAACCATCCCTGTAACAAGGTTGGGGGTGTCAGCCGAAAAGGTACATGCTACCATGGAAATGCCAAGGAGCCACCATGGCATACCACGCCCGCCAAGAAAAAACTCAGTTGTATCTTTGCCGGCAGTTTTGGAGGCTACCCAGCCTATACCGATGACAACCACGAAAAAGGTTGCCACTATCATCCAGTCAATAGTCTGTAACAATGTTTTAGGGTATTAGTTTCTAAACTTTTTTGTCAAAGAACCAAAACTATAACTTTTTTTTTATTTGTCCCAGCAAAATAAGGTTTTATGTTTTTTTAGTTCAAAATCTAATGAACTTAATAAATTATTCTTAAATTTGTTGATAAGTTATACAAATAACCCGGCTTATGATTCAGAAAGGGCTAAGAGAACATATTGAAGAAACGGGTAGAGTTTTCGAAAAATTCGGCCTCACTCCAATGCAGGGACGTATAATGGCCTATTTTGCAAATTCTGATAAACCCGAAGCCACATTTGCCGAGCTGGTCGATTTTTTCAGGTAAAGTAAAAGCTCGATAAGCACTTCTCTGAATTACCTCCTATCGATAAAAATGATTGATTACAAAACATATGCTGCTGAAAGGCGGAAATATTTTTTTATAACAGATGGCTTTTTCAGGATCTATTTCATGCAGTTACTTGATAATATGCAAGAGCTTAAAGAATTATGTTATAAAACGGTTTCAATGAGGTCATCAGAGCATCCCGAAGTAAGTGAGAAAATTCTAAAATGGATTGAAGGTGCCAACATCTTTGAGGAGTCTATTCAAAATATACTAAGTAATATTAAAAAGTAACAAACTCTTCATATTACCTGTTGAATAAGTTAATTATTTCTTAACCCGTTTTTAATCCATGCAGAATATTTTTGCATCTTGTTAGTGTACATAATTTAAAATATAATGGACCGCAGGTCAACTATTGAAAAGATACGTAATAAAAGAGCCATCATATCTGATATGGACGGGGAAAAAGAAATTGTGGAATAAGTCGGAATATTAAAATAAGTTATAATGCTTAAAAAAAGCTTTTTATCATATCAACCAGGAAGCTATTTGCTCTCTTGGACGGAACACAGAACACATTATGTATGAACACGCAACTGCCATAGGACTTGATATCGGTCGTACTATGATAAGAACAGCCATCGTAAGATATGGAGGGGATATCATTTGTGATCTCAGTTATAATTATGACTGCTCACCTGACCGGGATATTATGATTAAAAATGTCATTGATGCAGTTTCAGCGACCAGGGCAAAAGCATCAGACTATAATGTTAATCCCCTCTGTGTCGGTATCGCTGCAAAGGGTTTTATAGATTACAGGGACGGAATAATATTTGGTCCCGACCAGGGAATAAAAGGATGGGAGGATGTGCCACTTGGAAGCAAGGTAAGTTCAGCAACAGGATTGCCGGTATTCATAGATAATGATGCGAACCTGATGGCAATAGCAGAATTATACAATGGAGCGGCCAGTGGTTTTAGCAATATTATTTTTGTGGCATTAAGAAGTGGTATTGGAGGAGCTATAATTATTGACGGTAAGCTGTACAGGGGAGCCTATAATGCCGGGGGGGAGATAGGACAGATGAGCCTTGATATGTTCGGACAGTACAGTGACAAAGGTATAAGAGGCTCGTTTGAATATTTTGCATCATCGGTAGCCCTGGTAAGGAATTACCTTGTGATGAGTGGTCAGCTAAAGGACCTTTCCAATAACATAAGTGAAAAACTGAGGGCAAGGGATGTGTTTGAATTGAGCTATAAGGGAGATCAATATGCTAAAAAGGCTGTGAAGGATAATGCTAATTATATCGGTGCCGGACTGGCAAACCTGATAAGCATTTTTTCGCCTGATATCATTATCCTTGGTGGTGGTATGTCAATGGCAGGGGACGAGTATATTGAAATGATCAAAGAGAGCGCCAGTGCCAATTCACTGGAATTCTGCCGGAAGGATGTAAAAATAGAAAGGGCAAAACTTGGTTTTCATGCCTCATTGCAGGGAGCAGCTATATATGCTCTTACACGTCTCGATGGAAAACATATCTGATAACAATGTTACCTACTATACACCCGCAATCCTGCCATGTGTTATTCCTGTTGTAAATGAATTATTATTACTGAGTTTATATTCAGCCTTATGAAAATTAATTATTATGGTTTCTGCATTAATTAACGCTATTGTTTTTACCGGTAAGGAAAAGTTAAAAGGGAAAGTTGTTCTGATTGAAAACGGCAGAATTAAAGATATTGTTGACACGGGATCGATACCGGCAGGTGCAAAAATCGTGGATTACAGAGGGTATTTTATTTCACCTGGCTTAATCGATCTTCAAATTGCCGGGGCTGGAGGTTATCTGTTCTCTGAAAATCCAAGGGCAGAAGCCCTGAAAGCTATTACTGAAAGCATTATAAAAAGCGGCACAACAGGTTTTTTGCTTGCTGTACCAACAAATTCCTTTGATGCATACCTGGACTTATTTAAAGTACTGAAAAAAAATATCCATCCGGCATTACTGGGGCTTCATCTGGAAGGGCCATATATTAATATTGTAAAAGGGGGGGCACATAAAAGGAGTTATATAAAAGAACCTGACAAAAAGGAAATTAAGGAATTATTGGAGGAGGCAGATGGCGTGGTGAAAATGATAACCCTGGCACCGGAGCTATGCGACTCAGAATTTATAAAAACTATCACGGATTATGGTATTGTCGTTGCTGCAGGCCACAGCAATGCGTCTTTTAATGAAGCCAGAGCAGGTTTTGATTGGGGCATTAAAGCAACAACGCATTTATTCAATGCCATGTCACAATTCCATCATCGCGATCCAGGTCTGCCGGGTGCAACTTTAATTTCTGACGATGTTTATGCCAGTGTCATCGCTGATGGCATCCATATGGATTTTAATATCATTTCTATTGCAAAAAAAATAATGAAAAACAGGCTATACCTGGTATCAGACGCTGTTGAAGAGAATTTGGAGGGAGCATATCTGCATACCAGGCAGAAGGACCGTTTTACATTACCTGATGGGACACTTTCAGGATCGAGTCTTACAATGCTGGAAGCAGTGAAAAATTGTGTGCAGGGTGTCAGAATAGAGATAGAGGAAGCATTACGTATGGCATCAACTTACCCTGCTCAGCTTATAGGATTGGATAATTGTGGCTACGTTTCAGAAGGCTATAAGGCTAACCTGACTGTTTTCGATGAATTCTACAGTGTAAAACAGGTTATTATCGAAGGCAAGTTTTATTTATAGTATTTGCACATCACAATTGGTTTAGTAAGTTCGTAAATAAAAGAACTGTAAACCATATATAAATCCAAATAATTCCTTTTTTCATTTCTTTAAAATTTATTTTTTCCAAATTTACAATATTATCACTGGAATATCCACCTTCGCTGACGCGGATCTCTGACCCGTGCCATGCTTCAGAGGGCAAAAATGGAATGATGGAATAGTGGAATACTGGAATAATGGGTTTACCGGCCCGGTTCCCCCTTTCAAGGGGGTTAGGGGGATGTTTTTATTGGAATACCGGGCCTCAGGTCTTACCATGAACCGCTGGCACCGCCTCCTCCAAAGCTGCCACCCCCAAATCCACCAAAGCCGCCGCCTCCAAAGCCACCACTGCTTCTCCCTCCACCGGAAAAACTTCCCCAGCTGCCTGTGTGTGATCCTTTGCCGGAATTTATCATTGAGAGCAATATCCATAATGGTAAGCCTCTGTCACCTATATGTCTATGCTTTCGGCCTCCATTGCTTCGCATGAACATAACCAGGACAAACACTACAATAATTATAATTACGGGTATGATGGCGCCTGTATCATTTTCTACCTGACTGGCATACTCATCTGCACTGAATTCTTCGCTGGCCAGGGCCATAAGAATATTGGTAGCCTGGTCAAGACCAGTATAATAATCCTCCTGCCGGAAGGCCGGGATTATCTCATTATCTATTATCTGGGCGCAAGTGATATCAGGTATTGCACCTTCCAGGCCATAACCCTGTTGAATAGTCACATAGCCCCGGGAAGATCCAGTTTTGGGTTTTATCAGAATTAGCATTCCATTATTAAGTTCCTGCTGACCAATACCCCATTTCTGGGCAAGCCTCTGTGCGTAGTCGGCCACATCGTAACCCTGAAGATCGCTGATAGTAACAATGGCAATCTGTGTTGAAGTGGAATCATTGAAAGCAACCAGCTTGTTTTCGAGTGATTCTGCATCTCCGGATGCAAGCATGCCTGCAAAATCGTTTACCAGTCTGGGCGGATGCGGCCGGTCAGGAATATCCTGTGCAGATATATTCCCGGATAGAATTATTAGCACCAGTAACTTATACCGGAAGCATGTTGATATGAAATTCATTGTCAATTTATTCCGTTTCATAATTATCTTCAAAAGAGATCTCATCGGGTAATTCATTGATATCACTCTTCTCATGGGGATAATACTCTTTGAGCTTTAATCCTGTCATCCGGATACCTTCTGCCAGTCCTTCGGTGAATTTCTCAGTGCTGAAATTCGTTTCGATCTTTATTTTTACTTCATCCCAGAAATCATCCGGGACTTTTGCATTTATGCCTGCATCACCAATAATAGCAAATTTCCTGTTATTAAGAGCCAGATAAAAAAGTACTCCGTTTCTTTCTTTCGTTTTATGCATACCTGTTTTCTTAAATATCCAGGCGGCCCTGTCGAGTACCTCTCCCTTGATGCCAGTTTCTATGTGCACCCTGATCTCACCGGAAGTTGATTTTTCTGCCTCCTTGATCGAGTTGCGAATAAGAGACTGCTGGTCTTTTGTAAAGAAAGTTGAAGCTTTCATCAGAGTGGAAAATATATTAAAACTGAACTGCCGGGGCAATTTCAGTGCCCTCCATTGCTTCAAAATATGGCCTCTCGGTAAAACCTTTCATCCCGGCAATTATGCTCTGAGGGAATTGCTTAATGAAGGTATTGAACTCTCTGGCTTTCTCGTTGAAATTACGTCTTTCGACAGATATCCTGTTCTCAGTACCCTCCAGTTCCACCTGCAGGTCTCTGAAGTTCTGTGTTGCCTTCAGTTCAGGATACCTTTCTACTACAACCATAAGTCTTGACAGTGCAGAACTGACTTCACCCTGTACATCCTGAAACTGCTGCATATTTTCAGCAGTCATATTTGCCGGATCAACGGTGACCTGTGTAGCTTTAGCGCGAGCCTCAATAACACCTGTGAGAGTCTCCTGTTCAAAATCAGCAGCTCCTTTGACAGTATTCACAAAATTAGGAATCAGATCCGCTCTTCTTTGATACTGGGTCTCAACATTACCCCATTGACTAACAACACCCTGTTCCAGTGATATTATTTTATTATAGGTACCTATACCCCATGAAATTATACCAATTGCTATGAGTGCAACTGCAACTCCAATTACGATCCATATTAGACATCCTTTTTTCATTTTGCGCAAATTTTTATTTTTCTAAATTTACGTAATATCACTGGAATAATGGAATATTGGTTTTAATATACATAAACTCATTCTCAACTCACTCTTAACCTTTTTCAACTTCTTCAACTTTACTTTCCCTGATCCTTACAAAGGGGTAAGCAATTAAGATAACCGCAGCTACAATCGTTATCCCCGCTCCAGGAGACACCAGGTCTGCCAGCAGACCAACCAGAGGACTAAGTATCATTGTAAATAATGATTTCATCTGGCTGTCGGTGGACAGGAATGTGCTGAGTGATTCGTCTCCCACGCGTTCAGCAATTCCTGCTACACATAGCGGCCTTCTGAGGTTCTCCAGCATGTAAAGAAGGATAAATAATATTATAGATATAACTAAAATACTCCTATGAAAAAGTAGGCCTGTAAATATACCGGTCAGTGCCACCATCATAAAAGTGATGTTCATACCTGAAAACATTGATCCTGCCTTCCGGGTAAAGCTTCCTGCTCCTTTGCTGGCCCGGCTGGTCAGAATGAAAATAATAAAATATATAAAACCGATCAGCACCGAGCTTTTATCTTCCTGAGTAAAGGATCCCAGTACAGGCAGTGAAGCCACCAGGGAGAGTATAAGTGGTTGGAGATAATCTTTAATCGAGTTAAAGTACCCGCTGGGTAAAGATGAATTAATAAATATCCTGATTGTCCATTTACTTCTTAAAGCCCTTCCCAGAGATCTCAAAGTAGCTATGAAATTTTGCCTGAACAGAATGGTATCACATTTCTTCTGCTTACCATCAAGCCATGAAGGATATGAGGCAAGGTTAACAAGATTCAGAATATAAGGTATAATTGCAAAGGCAAAAATCATTGAATAATTATTGGTAATGATGACTATTGCGGCAGCAATAAGTGAGGATATAGCAGAGCCAAACTGGGAGCATGATCTGGTATGTCCATAATAGTCAACCTTTAAATGAGACCAGTGATTCGCTTCAAGATAGCTGAATATCATTGCCTTATGAGTGCCTGTACGAAATACATCAGCCATACCGAATATTATTATCGCAACGATTAATACCGCGAATCCAGTTGAGAAATAAAAAACAATAAAGGAAACAATATATAGTGTGAATGAAAGAAGCATTGACTTCCTCCTTCCTGCTGAATCAGCTATCATTCCGGCCGGTATCTCAAGAAGATTCCTGGTTATTTCCCTTATGCTGTATAATATGCCAACCTGTAGATAAGTTATGTCTTTACTTAAAAGGAAGAGTAAGAAAAATGGTTCATAAAACTTCTGGTTCTTCAAAAAACCATAGAGGCAGAACCTGTAGTACTGGATATCCTTTTTGAAGCTGGTTTGCATTCTGATGTTTGCTATTAAGTGTAAATTTATGAATATTTAATTAGGCTAAGGTGAGTAGGTATACTGGGTACTGGGTACCCGCTTTCGCTAAAGCACAGCGGGAGATGCTGGGTATTGGGTGAGACCAGTTACGCCGAGCGACAGCGAGGCAATTTACGCGACCGCAGGGAGCAAGTTACGCACTGCGCCAGCAGTGCAAATTACGCGAACGCTTTGACAGCCGAAGCCAAAGTCCCTGCGGAAGCAGGGATCAGCGAAGGCTGTAAGTGAGCAAATTACATTATATTTGGAAATAAAACTCATTCAATCATGAAAAAACTAATAATCTCCTTTGTATTTTTAATCCTTGGTGCTTGCACTTTGAATGCACAGGAAACTGATATCACCGGAAGCTGGCTTGGTAAACTTTCTGTTGGCGCAATACAATTAAGAATTCTGTTCAATATAGGAATTAATGAGGATGGTAACTATACAGCTACCATGGACAGTCCGGATCAGGGTGCAAAGGGCATACCTATGGGGGATGTAAGTTTCATTGATGATAGTCTTAATATACTGGCGCCCATGCTAAGGGGTGACTATAAAGGAGTTATGGTGAATGATACCAGCCTTGAAGGGACCTGGACGCAATCCGGAATGAGCTATGATCTTGACCTGGTAAAACAGCAGGTATCTTTCAAGCTTAACCGCCCACAGGAACCTGAACCTCCATATCCATATATTGAGCAGGATGTAACATTTTTTTCTTTAGACGGAGATTTCAAGCTTGGAGGCACACTTACTTTGCCGGAAGGAGAGGGGCCTTTCCCGGCAGCCATAATGATTTCAGGATCAGGTAGTCAAAACAGGGATGAGGAAATATTCGGTCATAAACCATTTAAAGTGATTGCTGATCACCTGACCAGGAAAGGAATAGCAGTGTTAAGATATGATGACCGGGGAGTAGGGGAGAGCGGCGGAAATCCAATCGGGGCTACATCCGCTGACTTTGCTAAAGATGCCCGCGCTGCTCACATATTCTTAAAATACAGGATGGAAATAGACGATAAAGAGATTGGAATTATAGGACATAGTGAAGGAGGATTGATAGCTCTTATTCTGGCATCAGATTATGATGATATTGCATTTATAGTAAGTCTGGCCGGACCCGGCACTAAAGGAAGTGTGATACTGCAGGATCAGACAGAACATATCAGCATGCTTAGTGGTTTGCCTGAAGAGACTATTAAACAGAGTGCAGAAGTCAATACTGAGATATACAGTTTAATTGAAGAATATCAGGATCCGGAGAAAGGAATAAGCGAGATAAATACGTTCACTAGAGACTTTTACGTTAAGGAGGGAGAAGAAGAAGAAGTTGTAGACCAGATAATAGATAATATTAAGCAAACAATTAATCCATCTTCCTATCCCTGGCTACGTTATTTCATAATGAGTGATCCGGCTGTATATTTCACGGAAATCAAATGTCCCGTACTTGCATTAAACGGAGAAAAGGACTGCCAGGTAATGGCTGAAAAAAATGTTAATGCTATAGTTGATGGTTTAACAAATGCCGGAAATAAAAATGTAACAGGTAAGGTATTTCCCGGACTCAACCATTTATTTCAGCACGCTGATACAGGATTACCTAACGAATACGGTGAGATTGAGGAGACGATGAGTCCCGAAGTGCTGGAAACGATATCAGAATGGATCAGGGAACGAGTTAAATAAATTAAAGACAAAAGATAAAAGGAAAAAGGAGAAAGATAAAAGTAAAAAGGAAAAAGGAGAAAGTAGAGGCGCCAGGCTTGGCGCCTTAACGAATATTGTTTTTGTCCTTTTGTCTTTTGTCTTTCGTCGTTAGTCGTCAGTATGTTTTCGTCATACTTTCAGGCACACAGACAACATAGGAAGCTATACCAAGGTTTTCTTCCTTAAGTTCTGAAATATCTTCCTGCAGTACCGTTTCGATGGTAACAATCTTAAGATCAGGCCTGGATTGAAGAAGGTACCAGATTATTCCTTCAAAATTCCTTGAATGGTACGAACCATTAAAATGGATGAATGTACTGCCTTTTTCCCAGTGTTGCAGGATTGAAAATGCCATTGTTGCATCCTTTATGGCCTGTGCTTTAGGCAGGTTGTTATTTGCGTGAGCCATGCCATTACCACTTCCCATATCGAGCATATCCTTATAACCTTTAAGCTCAGGATCATAGCTTATTGGCAAAGGAGCAATATATTTCTTAGCTTCATCTGACAGGCTGTCGAGTATTTCAAAGCCCGACCTGTTTACCATTGAAGCATAGCGCCTAGGAATGTTTGTGGCTATAAAACGCAGCTTATTTTCTTTGGCAAACTCAAGGAGTGGTTTGTAATCAGTCTTGTAGTTCCTCCATAATTTTGCTTCCGGTTCAAACTTACCTGATTCATACATGTCATTCAGATATTCATTTATGATCAGCTGATCATCACGCTCAAACATCTCTGCTCCAAGCATTAGTTTATCAGCTTTAAGCCTATGGAGGTCTTTGGTTACCTCCAGCTCGAGCCAGTGAGAAACCGGATCGTTATGTAATTCGCCATAAAACACTATATCTGCCTCGGATGCATCTTTGATGAGTTTTGAATATTTTGATTCTTTCCCATCGCCATCAAATAATTTATATGCAGGTTTATCGGATTTAAAAGACAGCATGAGTATGGCAAGACTTATTATTAGCAGGTTGAGTTTAAACATAATAATTTATTTGTCAGTTAGATAAATTAAAGTGATTTTATTTCCGTTACCAGTTTTTGCAATGAGTCTTTGGCATTGCCAAAGAGCATTCTGGTTTTATCGTCAAAGAAAAGAAAATTTTCAATTCCGGCATATCCTTTACCCATACCTCTTTTCATGACAATAATATTTTTCGCTGTATGCGCTTTAATGATCGGCATACCGTAAATAGGGCTTGAAGGATCGTTCTCGGCAGCGGGATTGACAACATCATTAGCTCCTATAACTATAACTACATCGGTATTTGGCAGGGTGGGATTAATATCATCCATTTCTACCAGTTTATCGTAAGGTACATCAGCTTCGGCAAGGAGTACATTCATATGTCCGGGCATTCTTCCCGCAACCGGATGTATAGCATATTTAACATCAACGCCTTTTTCGGAAAGCATTTCATCCAGCTCGCTTGCTATATGTTGCGCCTGGGCAACTGCCAGTCCATAACCTGGTACAATTACTACTTTCCGGGAATATGCGAGCAATATGCTGGCATCGCTGACGCTTATCTCTTTTATTGTTCCATGCTCCTGTGATCCTCCGGCACCACCGCCTCCGAATGCTCCTATTATCACATTCAACAAAGAACGATTCATCGCTCTGCACATAAGAACTGTCAGTATGGTGCCTGCCGCACCTACAAGGATTCCTCCGAGTATCATTGCCTGGTTATTGTATATAAAACCTGCCATTGCGGCAGCTATACCTGTAAATGAGTTAAGCAATGATATGACTACTGGCATGTCAGCCCCACCAATAGGCATTACAAAGAGCACACCATAAACCAGTGCGATGGCCAGCAATACAAGTGCAACTAATCCTGGATTTTGTTCTCCAATAATGCCGGAGCTGATTAGAACAATCAGAGATACCACAACAATAAGCAGGAACATATTTATATATTTCATGAAGGAAACCCTTATATCACCTACCTTGCCGTCCAGTTTACCGTATGCTATAAGGCTACCGCTGAAAGATATACTCCCTATTGTCAGGCCGGCAAGTGTAACTATCACCACTCCTTTGCCTGTTATATTTGGGAATTCCAGGAAGGCAACCAGTGCAGAAGCTGCACCTCCTGTGGCATTAAAGAAGGAAACAAGCTGTGGCATGGCTGTCATCTTAACCCTCCTGGCTATTATCCATCCCAATATGCCCGCTGCAGCAATAGCTGCAATTATAATAATACTGTTTGTCAGTGAAATATGATTACCATCAGGATCTTTATGCAACAATAATGTTGTTATCATAGCCATGACCATACCCGAAGCAGCCCATAAATTACCTTTCCTGGCTGTTTCAGGGTGGCTCAGCAGCTTGAGTCCTATTACAAACAGTATTGCTGCTAAAAAATAACTGAGCTCAAGTATTGCATCTCCTGTTGCAAAGTTAACACCATCAGTGGTGGTCAGTATTTTATCCATGATCAAGGTCTAGTTTTTCTTCTTAAACATTTCGAGCATTCTGTCTGTTACAACAAATCCACCCGCTACGTTCAGTGTACCCATTAATACGGCCAGTATTCCCAGTATAAATTCAGCTGATAATCTAAGATCAGAGTGTCCAAGCAGTATAATTCCACCGATTATAATTACGCCACTGATAGCATTGGCACCTGACATCAGCGGAGTATGTAATACGGAAGGAACATTTGATATTACTTCAATGCCCAGGAATATAGACAGGGCAATGATAAATATTGCTTCTTTGTTTGAATAAAAAAATATTAATATATCATTCATTATATCAAATATTTAATATTGACTTAATTCTTTCGTTAACTATTTTTCCCTGGTGTGTAAGACAGGTGCCTTTTACAATTTCATCTTCCATGTTAATATTAAAATTGCCTTCATCATCAAACAGAAGTTTACTGAAATTTATAAGGTTTGTTCCATACATTTTGCTGGCATCAGCAGGCATAGTGGAAGGAAAATTTGATTGCCCTATAATCTTTACTCCGTTATGAGTAACCGTTTTATCATTTTCACTGACTTCACAATTGCCACCTGAGGATGCTGCAAGGTCAACTATTACAGAACCTGGAGCCATTGCTTCAACTGTTTCTTTCTTAATTAGCAGGGGTGCCTTTTTACCAGGTATTTGTGCAGTGCATACTATTACATCTGATTTAGCAGCATGTTCATGGATCAACTGGGCCTGGCGTTGCTTGAATTCTTCTGTTTGTTCAACAGCATATCCACCGGCACTTTTATCCTCTGTTGCACCTTCTACCTCAATAAATTTCCCGCCCAGGCTTTTTACTTCATCTTTAACGGCTGACCTCACATCGAATACTTCAACCACGGCTCCCAGTTTTCGTGCAGTAGCTATGGCCTGCAGTCCGGCAACACCGGCTCCTAGTACAAGCACCCTGGCAGGTTTGATCGTTCCTGCAGCAGTCATGAACAAAGGAAAAAATCGTGGAAGCTCAGAAGCTGCAGTGAGTATAGCCTTATAGCCTGCTATCGTAGCCATGTTTGACAGCACATCCATAGATTGTGCCCTGGTGATCCGTGGTATAAGATCAAGACTGAATGAAGTTACGTGGTTGTCTCGCAGCTTGGTTGTCACATCTTTATTTGATAGGGGATTAATAGTACTTATAAATAATTTACCTTTCCCGATCATCTTTAGTGTATATTCTTCAGGTGCATTTACACTTACAATTATGTCCGATTTTTTGACGAGCTGATCCCTGCCGGAAATTACAGCACCTGAGTTTTTATACATCTCGTCAGTGACAAAAGCATGCAAACCGGCATTTTTTTCTATCATCACTTCCAGCCCAAGCTTTTTAAGATGCTCCAGATGCTCGGGCAAAATAGCCACACGGTTCTCAGTTTCACTTTCTTTTAAAACACCAATTCTCATTTGAATAGTTTAGTTATCAATGAAAACATCTATATGATGTAATACAATATTATGGATATAATGTTTAAAATGTGATTGTAATTATTTTCTAAGATATTTGTTTCTAATACATTATAATTATGCAATATTTCTTAAATTAACTTGGGTATTCTCAGAGTAATATTACATCACAGCTTATGAAGATTGTATTATTGTCGATTGGCACTCGTGGTGACATGGAACCTTTCCTGGCTATTGGGGATATATTAAGAGGGAAGGGACATGAAGTAGTATTTGCTTTTCCGGAACAATTCAGATCCCTTGTTGAAGGTGGTAATATGGAATTTTTCTCCTTAGGAAAAAAGTATATTGAATTATTGGATAGTGATGCCGGGAAAGCAGCACTTGGTGGTGATTATACCGGGCTAAAGAAGTTTATTGCATATATAAAACTCGCCTCGAAGCAAACGGAAATAAACAAGGAACTCATCTATAAGCAATATGAATTGGTGAAGAAGTATGATCCTGACAAAATTGTATGTAACAGTAAAGCTGTATACCCGGTATTAATTGAAATGAATAATAGAGGGAAAACAATTCTTGTGAGTCCTGTACCATTCATACATTATGTGAAAGCCAATACGCATGTTGTTTTCAATAGTAACTTTGGTCCATTTCTAAATAAACTAACCTATTCACTTGCTGATCTCGGTCTAATCACTACCGTTAAAATCTCAGCGAGATGGTTGAATCTTAATGAAAAAATATCGCGAAAAGGCATACGAATAGTTCTTCATTCAACTAAAGTAATTTATACCATATCACCAGCTCTTTTTCAAAGGCCGGATTACTGGCATAAAAACTTAAATATTTTTGGCTATCAGCAGTATGTAACAGGTAATAACAGCCAGAAAAACAGTTTATTGGAGACTTTTATTCAGAAACACAGAAATGAGAAACTGCTGATGGTTACCCTTGGTAGTATGACAAATCCTGCTCCGGAAGCAAAGACAGATGTGCTAATTGATATACTCCAACGGAATAGAATACCGGCTATAATTAACACTGCATCAGGTGGGCTTGTTGAACCAGAGAAATATGATCATGACCTTTTGTATTTTGTTTCCGATATATCATATGACTGGCTTTTCCCAAAATTGTATGGAGTGGTTCATCACGGTGGTTCCGGAACAACTCACATGGCGCTTAAATATGGATGCGCTACGATGATTGTACCGCATATTATTGATCAGTTTGTATGGAATAAGATAGTACACAGGCTTGGTGCCGGTCCCAGGGGTCCAGGGATAAATAAGTTAACTACAAATAAATTGGAACCCCAAATACTGGAATTGGTAAATAACAGTAATTACAAAAAGAAAGCTGAGCATCTGGCACAACAAATGGCCGGGGAGGATTTCACCGAGAAATTGTATAAATTTATTATTGACTGAGTTGATGCACCACCCTGAGCTTAACTGATAGTAAAGGAAGCTTGACGCAAATTTCCAAAAGGGATTTTGGAGAATTCATTTCTGGAAAGTTTTGTAACTTGCTAGTTGCCATATTAAGATCTACTAGCCAACCTATTAGATTTAGGTTTATAATTAGCATTGTTGATCATAAAACACATAAGCTGGCATTTGTAAATAAGTATTAGTAATGGATCGAATAACTCGTATTGGTTTTTTATTATTGTTAATGTTTTCTTTTCTTGAGACAGCCATAGGACAAGATGAACTTGAAATATGGAATGAGTTCATCAATACATTGAAGACCGGAAATATGACTATTGATAAGATTCGACCACATGAACAACTTGGCGATAAATATAAACCCATTATACTTGGATATCTTGACTCTATCCGAAACAATGCATCAGCAGATGATTGGAATCAAACACCAGAAATCATCAGAACGGAAAATCGAATTCAATATATCCTTCCATGGACCTCCAGAAATCAAAAAACAACATTCTGTTTTTCATTTCTTATTGAAGACTCTGTTTGGTATTTCCAGCATTTAGAGGCAATTTTCATCAGGCTTGATAAGATCTCGGATCTGCCAGCCTCGGAATTTCCGGATGTCTCAAAGGAAATGAAAAATTGGATGCGTGCTGAGCTATATTGGTCGGATATCATACAGAAATTCTATCTTCCTATCGCGAATGAGAAGGGGAAACAATATGCCCTTAATACATTAAAGGATGGAGCCGGGTATTTTGTTGCAGCAAAAACCTGGGTTCCTTTTTCTCCTCCTCATAAAGCTTTTATTTTATATCTCTGCTGGGAACAAGCAATACTTAGAGGGAATGATGTAACCTTGATAGCATTAGATGATAACAAGGCACTTGTACATATGGATACTCACTTCTTTGCTTTGTATTTCACTACAGCTCATCTAAAAACAAGGATTTCTATTGAAGATTATAAACAAATTTTTGAAACAATTTGGCAAGACCGCTCAGTAAATGCCGGATGGAATTTAGATATACAATACTTAACTGACTATGAAATTGAATTTCATTTTACAAGAGATTAATTGCCAAATGATAAAAGTATTTATCGCCAGCTAAGAAAGGCTAAATGCAATGGCAAAGATGGGTAGATTGAAACTAACAATACGTAATAAACCAACCTTTATCTGGGCTGCATCACTTTGAGCTTCTTTTATCTTTTTTATCCTTAACGAATGACTTTATTCCAAAACATGAGGATGATGAATTAAAATATGAAGGGAAGATTTCATATAATTATTATAACCAAATTAGCACGGGGATTAACAGTAAATTCGTAAATGATTTACCAAAAGACTTTTTAAATCACTCCGGGGATTAAAAAAAAATCATAACAACCTTACTCACGGCTGATACCCTCAATAATACAGGCACGAGAGTCCTAAAGGAACTGTCGAAAATTTGGAGGAATTGCCTCACCCCCTTCGACAAGCTCAGGGCAAGTCGTTCGGCGGATCCTCCGAAGCAAAGCAGCAAATGAAAGCCGGGATGGCTGCGCCATCCGCAATCCAAAAGACTCGCATAAAAAACAAAAGCAAGCTTTGTTTTTTAGCTCGCTTTTGTCTTGATTACTTTCGGCTTTCATTTGCTGTGAACCCGGAGGAACTCGAATCCCCAACCTCCTGATCCGTAGTCAGGTGCTCTATCCAATTAAGCTACGGGTCCATTATTTATCGGCTGCAAATATAATTATTATGTTGCTAATTAACTAAATCTTTCATGAGCTGTTTTTATTAATATAGATGCTGAATAATTTGTAAATTGTACTACTTAATAATAACCTATAATGAAAAAAGCTCTTAAAATTATTCTCAGGATTACAGGAATAATAATACTTGTAATATTACTTGCTGCAATTATTATACCGACTCTTTTCAAAAAACAGATTAAAGAAAAAGTGGTTGATCTGGCCAATGAGAAGGTGAATGCTGAACTGGCAATTGGTGATTTCGGAATAACCCTGTTCCGGAATTTTCCCAATCTGACCTTCAGGCTTAAGGATGTAAGTGTTACCGGTATTGATAAATTCAAGGGTGACACCCTGGCCGGGCTGAAATCGTTTAATATTGTTTTTGATATAAGCTCTATTCTCTCAAAGTCGGGATACAGAATAAGAGCAATTGAAATTGACAGGCCTGTTGCTAATGCTGTAATCCTTGAAGATGGAACAGCAAATTATGATATAGTTCCTTCAGGTGAAGTGTCGCAGGAAGAAGTATCGGAGGAACAGAGCCCTGAAGAAAAAGAAAGCAAGCTGGCTCTACGGCTTAATAAATTTGAGATAAAGGATGCAGATATATCATATTCTGACCTTTCATCGGGTATGGAGGCCGGTATCAATGACCTTGATCTGTTACTCAGGGGCAATATGTCAGCAAGCAATACTGATCTATTGCTTGAAGCAGATATAGCAGCCATAGATTTTATACTTGATGGCATAAAAATGGTTAATAAGGCAGCATTGCATGCCGGTTTCGATGTTGCGGCAGATCTCAAGAACAAGAAATTTGTCCTCGGTGAAAATAATATATTAATAAATGCTCTTGAGCTTCTGTTTTCAGGTTCTGTGGAAATGGATGGAGATGATATCATTGCCGATATAACAATAGGGACGGGAAACACTGAATTCAAATCCGTTCTGTCAATGGTGCCTGCCGTTTATATGAAGGGATTTGAAGGTCTTGATGCAGGGGGCAGTTTCAATATTGAAGGACTTGTAAGGGGGCGCTACAGTGCAGCTGACAGCCTCCTGCCGAATGTGAACCTTTTACTTAATGTTAACAACGGTAATATAGATTATCCTGATCTGCCGGGAAGCATCAATAATATAAATCTGAAAACCAGGATTGATGTTGACGGGACTGAACCTGACATGACAGTACTTGACGTGGAGCAGTTTCATTTCGAACTTGAGGGGAGTCCATTTGATATGAATATGAGAGTAAGCACTCCTGTAAGCGATCCGGAAGTTAAGGCGGATTTTATGGGGAAGATCGACCTTGAGGCCCTGGCAGGTGCAATACCGGTTGATTTGAATGAATTGAAAGGGGTATTTGATATTGCCCTCGGCCTTGAAGGCAAAATGTCGATGATAGAAAATGAGGACTTTGACAGTTTCAAAGCTTCCGGATCCATGAAGCTCACAGGTTTTGAAATGGATATGGAGAATTTGCCGCCTGTAGGTATTGAGATGGCCGATTTTAATTTTAACCCACGCTATGCCGCGCTGGAACAATTCAGGATGGATCTGGCTGGTAATATTATTAACCTGTCAGGCCGTCTTGAAAATTACCTGCCGTTTGTGTTTAAGGATGAGACTGTGACAGGCACACTTGATCTGTATTCTGAATATATTGACCTTGATACCATCTTTTCATATCTGCCCGTAGATACCCTTGATGTTAAGGAAGATACGGTTGCACTTACAACCATACACCTGCCGGAAAATATTGATTTTGAATTTATTTCTGTCATTGACAGGTTTAAGTTCAGTCCGCTTCAGGCAACAGATGTTAAGGGTAATATTTTGTTGACAGAAGGGGTACTGGTAATCAAGGAAACAGGTTTACAGTCGCTAGGTGGAAACGTTGTGGTAAATGCAAAATATGATTCACGTGACACAATCAATCCCTCAGTGGATGCTGACCTTTCAGTATCAGGTATAGGAATAAGGGAGTCATTTGATTCCTTCAATACTGTTAAGAAACTTGCACCTGTCGCAGAAGGAATGGATGGTAAGATATTTATGAATTTCAACTTCTCTGCTTTGATTGGTAAAGGTATGATGCCAGTTGTGGAATCTATCAATGGAGGCGGCAGGATGAGATCTGAAGAGGTACAACTTGTTAGCTCCCCCATGTATGAGGCTTTTTCCAGCGTCCTTCAGATAGGCCAGGGTTACAGCAATACTTTTAAAGATCTGGACGTTAATTTCGAGGTGATAGATGGCAGGGTATATATAAAACCGTTTAATACCAGCCTGGGAGATCTGAAAGTAAATATAAGCGGTGATCATGGAATCGATCAGACCATAAATTACCTTTTGAAGCTGGAAATACCTGCATCCAAACTTCCCCCCGGTATGAGTGCGGTATTAACGGGTATGGCAGCCAGGGCAGCATTAATGGGCATTGAATATTATCAGCCTGAAGTGATCAGGATGAATGTACTGATTGACGGAACAATTAAAGACCCAAAAGTAAAACCTGCACTAGGACAGAGTGATGGTAGCACTATTACTGAATCAATAAAAGAAGCAGCAACGGATATTGTTGAAGAAAAAGTTACAGAAGTAAAGGATCAGGTATCCAACGAAGCACGTGAACAGGCAGATAAGATACTATCAGAGGCACAGGAAAAGGCCGACATGGTAAAAGAAGAAGCAGCAAAGGCAGCACAGAAGATAAGGGAGGAGGGAGAAAAAAATGCTCAAAAGCTAATTGATGAGGCAGCTGATAAAGGAGCATTAGCGCGGATGGCAGCGGAAAGAGCAGCTAAAAAGCTTCGCGAAGAGACAGATGAAAAAGCTGCAAAGCTTGAAGAAGAAGCTCAGAAGCAGGCCGATAAAATAATGGAGGAAGCAAGGGTGCAGGTTGATTCACTGATTAATAAATAATAGGCTCCACCTTCGATGGTGTGGATTTAAAATCCACGCCCATCTACGGCGGATAAAGTAAGGCTAAGGCTGCACCTTTCGTTTTATAGAAGGGCAAAAAAAAAGCTGTCTCAGACAGCTTTGACAATTAATTGATATTACAATAGATCCTAATATTTCCTTTCCCTGATTTTAGCTTTCTTACCAGTACGCTCACGGAAATAAAATATCCTTGCCCTGCGTACTTTACCACGCTTGTTGAGATCTATCTTTTCAATAAAGGGTGATCCGATGGGGAATATTCTTTCAACACCAATATTGCCTGACATCTTACGTACTGTAAAAGTCTGCGTGTGCTTCGATCCCTTTATCTGTAATACAGTACCCCTGAATTGCTGTATCCTTTCTTTATTTCCTTCTTTGATCTTATAATGTACTGTAATAGTATCGCCCGCCTTAAAATCGGGGAAATTATTACTTAAAGCATATTCTTTTTCTACAACGTTCATCAAGTTCATAACACTAGTATTTTGAGGTCGCAAATATAAAACAAGTTTTCTTAATAATAAAGTACCCTGGAATAAATATTAGCAGATAATTGATGAAAAGGATTTGGAATAATGGAATGGTGAAGTAATGGAATATTGGAATAATTGAAAGATGGAATACTGGAATGACGGATGATGTTATTAAAAAAGATTATTTAATAAAAGTAAAGGCGCATGATTTTGCACCTTTACTTTATAAACTTTATAAACTCTATCAACGTTATAATCTACTTCTGCTTAAATTTATCGCCCGTACCCTTAACAATTGTATCATACCACTCCTTACTATATCCTGGCTGAGAAAGCCTGGGCGTAACATATTTATATCCTTCCGGCACTTCTCTTTTTTCTTTCACATTGCCGTCCATATATTTGGTAAATATAAAGGCATAGAAGTCTTTCCATTCCGATACGGTATTGTTTCCTGTCTTCACTGAATAATCGGTAACATATTTTGCCGCGAGTGAAGGATCTGTGTGAAAAATTTCGGAGGCAATTTTATCGATCATTGCTGTTTCTTCAATATATCCTATTTCCAGTTCCCTTTGCTTGTTTTTAATATCATCTTCCATGGGCATTCTCCTGTGATATGCAAAGTTTGATACCTGGTTAAATACCCAGAAAGCAGCATCATCACTGAAGGTCATGATGTCACCGTTCCCCTGTTCGAACGAATGAGGTATTGCCTTCATGCCACAATACATTGGAGAATACACAGTATAATATGTGTCATCTACTCCAAACCAGAATATTCCACCAACAGGGTCGGGCAGCCAGTTGCGGCTCTGTGTTACAAATGAAAACCCTGTTTGCTGGGTTGAGGTTGCTCTTTCATTGAAATATGTTTCCCCTTCAACTTCCCATGTCATTGGTCTCCATCTCACCGTGCTTGCGAAAGGTCCGGCACCTATATCTTTTGCCATATCCATCGGGGTGTCCTGGTAATAGTCTCTCATCAGTTCCATTACATCGTGAACGCTTAATTTCTGATCCGGTTTGATCCATAGCGGCATACGTTCACTCAGGTCCAGGCCCATTGCATAATCAAGATATTTTTCCATTTGATCATTAACCCTGTTGAACATGGCCCACACCCGCGCTTCACAGAAACGGGCTCCACCAAAATCAACAGGGGCGTAAGTATCACTGAAGCTGAAATCTTTATCTTTTCCATCGAACCAGCCTTTATCTCTTGCAAGGTCAATCACGTCATAGGCATATACGGTTTCAATGGCAGGGTCAAAGATTTTATCCAGTTCCCGGGATGATATTGATTTTTTACCATCGGCCAGAGGAAATGTAGTTATCCTTGCCTGGTTGGCATGGCCTGAGATATAGCCATCAGGTATTCTCCTTGCAACCCATACAGCACCTTTCTTACCAGGGCCTTTCCCGATAAGTTCCATAATCCAGACTTCGTTCTTATCGGCAATTGAGAATGATTCACCGGAACTGCAGTAGCCAAATTCCTCAACAAGCTCCGACATAGTTTTTATTGCTTCACGTGCATTCTTAGCCCTTTGCAGAGTTATATATATCAGGCTTCCATAATCAATAATTCCCTCTCCCCGGAGTTCTCTTCTTCCTCCGTATGTTGTTTCTCCAATAGCAAGCTGGTGATTATTCATATTTCCAACCACGTTATAGGTATGTGCTACCTGTGGGATAGTTCCTAGAAATTTACCTGTGTCCCATTCATACACTTCGAGCATTGAGCCTTGTTCCCAGTCCTTTTCTGGCCAGTAATACAATTCACCATAAAGTACATGCGAGTCGGCCGAATACGTTATCATAGTCGACCCATCATTGCTTGCTCCTTTTGTAATAAGGAAATTTGTGCAGGCATTAGCTATAGGAAGAGCTATACCTGCCATCAATAAAACTATTAGTACTATTAAACCTGTCTTTTTCATGTCATTAATAATGTAATTAATAATGTAATTTGTATATTAAAGTATTATAAATAAATTAGTTATAAACAAAAAGTATTTAGCTCACATTATTTAAAATAAGCTCAAAGGTAGTGAAAAAAAATTCTTATTTTTGATCCTTTAATTAAAAGGAAAACCTGATGAAACCTAGTTTATTAGTATTAGCAGCCGGTATGGGCATCCGATACGGAGGCGATAAACAACTTGATAAAGTTGGGCCAACAGGACAGACAATTATTGATTATTCAATTTACGATGCTGCAAGAGCCGGATTCGGTAAGATCATTTTCGTGATAAGGAGGGATATTGAAGAACAATTTAAATCTTCATTTATGAAACCTCTTCAGGGAAAAGTGAATATTGATTACGTCTTCCAGGATATGGATAATCTGCCAGGCGATTTTGCACCTTCACCTGATAGGTCAAAACCCTGGGGTACAAGTCATGCAATACTGGTTGCCAGAGATAAAATAAAGGAACCTTTTGGAGTTATAAATTCTGATGATTATTACGGAGTCAATTCGTTTAAAATACTGCATGATTTCCTGATTAATGATAATGACGATAAAAATTACTGCATAGTCGGATACAAAATGGGTAATACTCTTTCTGCCCATGGCCATGTTAACCGTGGAGTTTGCAGGGTTAATGAAAATGGTAACCTGGTAAATATTGTTGAAACACGTAAGATTGAAAAGCGACCCGACGGAATTTTTGCTCCGGCTGAGAAAGGCAGGGAAGTTGAATTCACAGGTGAAGAAATAGTGTCAATGAACCTCTTTGGTTTCAAGCCCTCATGCTTCAGATATCTGGAAGAAGAGTTTATTAATTTTATTGAAAGAAGCGCAGGTGACATAAATGCAGAGCTGGATATACCCACATCACTGGATATTTATGTTAAGAAGGAAGAGATTAGCATAAAGATACTTATGACTGAAGAGAGGTGGTTTGGTGTTACTTACCGTGAAGACAGGCCCTTCGTTGTTAGTAGCCTGCAGGATATGGTTGATAAAGGTGTCTACCCGGAGAAGCTCTGGTAAGTCTGGGTAACTGGTTAACTGGGTCCTGGGTAACTGGGTTCTCGTTCCTCGTTGCTCGTTTCTCGTTGCTCGTTTCTTGTTATTTACTTGTCACTTGTAACTTGTCACTCCTCCTTCCCTTAGCCTACTAAATAGCTGTTACCAGTAAAAATCAAGCCTCAATACCGATTCATTATCCCTGTTATCTTTAACATATAATTCCAGTGTATGTTTTCCGCCCTTTCTGATATATAAAGGATCTGGCTCATAAGTGAGAAGTGAATTTTTTGGATCCCATTCAAATAGTGCCCAGCTGTCATCTATTAAAGCAACATATTCACCTATACCACTGAATTCATCAGATACTTTTACCCTGAGTTTTGAGTTATTATCAAGTGTGGCCCCATCAGCAAATCTTACAGGTTGTATTGAAGGAGGAATGGTATCTATCATTATGGCGTAAATACCCAGGTTCCTCACAGATTCTTCAACAAAACCATTCTGCCATTTCCCGCCTGCATAAGAAACTGATTCCCTGTCTTCTCCATCTATATATACCAGGCATAATTTGTCCTTTAGTGCTTCAGCTGTTTCAATGTTTGGTTGAATTGCTATTTCATAGTATTTGTGTACGGGAGTGTATTTATCATGAATAAAGTGAAGATCAGAAATAATATTATCCTTATCAGACGTGGCTTTCTTATAGTTAAAATAGATTGAATCATAAAAGCAATTGGCCGGGAAGGAAAGTCTCATATCATGGTGTCTGATTTCGTTTTTCTGCCCATAGGGCATTAGTTTACCTTGATTATCAGGCGGCTCATCTGATTTTGTCTTATCTGACTTTACAAAGAACTTTATTGTTGAGTAGTTATTATTGAAATCTGACACACTGATTTCTATTTCATGCAGCTTCGTATCATTGAATTCTACGATACCATTATTTATTGCGTGATTATAGATACTAAGCTTATTATTTGGTTCCAGGAAAGTTTTTTGTATGTAGAAATTATTCCTGATATGCTCCTCATAATCAATATGGCTGTTGATATACCTTGTCTCAGAAAATGCAAACTCGTCTATAGAATGACTGTAAATTAGTTTCTCGTCAACTCTTAGGTTTATAATCCTTACACCACATTTATTCCAGCTGTTATTGAGAAAATCATATGTGTTTATTCCAAAGCCAACGGCACCGCAGACTTCTACAGGTTTATTATTACCGGTTGTGTATTTCCCGTTGTATCCACTTGCATTAAGTATTAACTTTTCTCGTTTACCATTAACTTCAGACATCGTCTTCCCGGGATATACCACAACAGAACGTATGACTGGTTTTATATTATCCTCAATATTATAGAATTGTGTAGGATCAAGTGGTTTTTCTCCAGAGGATCTCCTTACCTCGAAATGCAGATGCGGCCCCATGGAGCTTCCGCTGTTACCCGAATATCCTATAATATCACCTTCCTTGACAGTAAATTTCCCTGGGTCCGGGTATAAATTAACTGAGAAGCTCTTTCTTGCATACTGATTTTCCTTTACATACTTTTCAATTTCGGGTTTGAACCTGCTGAGATGGCCATACACAGTTGATAATCCGTTCCTGTGTCTTATATACAAAGCTTTTCCGAAACCTGTCGGGCTGACGGCGATACGATAAATATAGCCGTCTGATGCAGGATAAACTCTTTTGCCTGTGACACCGTCGGTTTTGATATCCACCCCGGAATGAAAATGATCTGATCTGGGCTCTCCAAAGTTGGCCGATAGTACGATCGGTATATCAAGTGGTGACTTCAATATACTTGTTTTATAAGGTCCCTCAAGTATTGATATCAGAAACAGTGCTATAAAAAGTTTTTGTATCATTCCAGGTTTCTATATTCGAGTTTTAATCATAGCTGCAAATCTATTATACTCAAGTGTTATGCCAAAGTATTGTACGTATTTTTTTTGTAAATCCAGAGAACAATGTTAATTTTGTATTAAATAATTTCTTATGACCGAGAGTGAAGTTGAAGAGCTTATAATGCTTAAGAGGAAAGTGGAAGAATTGCTGGGCTGGTATGAGAAATTACAGAATGACCTGGTAAGTGCCAGGTCAGAAAAAGAAGAGCTTGAGAAAGAACTTGGTGAGAAAGAAGAGAAACTTGTTAAATTAGAAGAAAAATATAGTAAATTGCAATTATCCGGTGCAATTAAGGGAGATGAAGAAAGTACCCGGCTTGCACGAAAAAGGATAAATAAATTAGTGCGGGAAATTGATAAATGTATTGCTCTTTTAAATAATATATAAACAATGGATGATAAACTTTCCATAAGGGTAAACGTGGCAGACAGGTATTATCCATTGAAAATAGGCAGAGATGAGGAAGAAAAGATAAGGAAGGCTGCACGGATGATCAACGAAAAAGTTCTGCTGTACAAGCAGAAATATGTTGATAAGGATATACAGGATTTTCTGGCGATGGCAGCACTTCAGTACGTGATACAACTCCTCGATGTTAACAGGAAGGTTGATGATAAAGATGTATCACATAGTATAAGAGAAATTTCAGACAGGATAGATGCTGTGCTGATGAAAGAAGAGTAAGAAAGCGTTCTTTAATATATAATAAAAGTATTTGCCCGCATTGTTTCTTCATTCGTTTTTGAAACTCAACACTTTAAAAATTGGAGTGAAGCTTAATGTGATTAGGGCAGGCCTCATTCACGGTTCGCCGTGAATTCCGGGAAACCGGGACAGTGGAAGTCCGACCCACATTAGCAACTCCATCCATGATAAATGGGGTTTTTTTAAAGTTGAAGAAACTCTGCGGGTTTTAATTTAAATTAACTTAATATGGTAGAATTTATATTAACAAGAATAACACTTGGATTAACAGATTTGCTTGTGTGTGTGGGTGTTTTTATTGCCGGATCAGTGTTATCATTCTTTATATGGCAGCTTGCACTTAAAAGAAGAAGTAATAAAATCATTGCGGAGGCGGAAAATGAAGCTGAGGTACTTAAAAAGGAAAAAATACTTCAGGCAAAAGAAAAATTCTTTCAGCTTAAATCAGAGCATGAGAAGTATATAGGTGAGAAGAACAGTAAAATATCCCAGGCAGAAAACAGGATCAAGCAAAAAGAATCATCACTATCTCAGAAACTTGAAGAAACACAGAGAAAAAAGAATGAGCTTGATGCTATCAGAGAGAACCTGAACAATCAGTTAGAGATAGTTGAAAAGCGTGGCGAAGAACTCAACAAACTGCATAAACAACAGGTTGAACAACTTGAAGCCATATCCAGCCTTTCTGCGTCAGAAGCCAAGAACCAGTTAATTGAATCTTTGAAAGAAGAAGCAAGAACTGAAGCCATGTCTTATATAAACGAGATAATGGATGAGGCCAGGATGACAGCTAATAAGGAAGCTAAGCGTATAGTAATGATGACAATACAGAGAGTGGCTACCGAGGCAGCTATTGAGAATGCCGTTACGGTGTTCCATATCGAATCAGATGAGATCAAAGGAAGGATAATAGGCAGGGAAGGACGTAATATTAGAGCCCTCGAAGCCGCTACGGGTGTAGAGATTATAGTGGATGATACTCCCGAAGCAATAGTACTTTCTGCGTTTGACCCTGTGCGTCGCGAAATAGCGAGGTTGTCGCTTCACCAGCTGGTAAGTGACGGAAGAATACATCCGGCCAGGATAGAGGAGATAGTGGAAAAAACGCGTAAGCAGATAGAGGAGGAAATAGTTGAGGTTGGTAAACGTACAGCTATCGACCTGGGTATACATGGTTTGCATCCGGAACTGATACGACTGGTTGGCAAAATGAAATACAGGTCTTCGTACGGACAAAACCTTCTTCAGCACAGTCGCGAAGTAGCGAACCTGTCCGCTATAATGGCATCTGAACTGGGACTCAATGCCAAACTGGCCAAACGTGCCGGTCTGCTGCATGACCTTGGCAAAGTACCCGATGATGAACCGGAACTGCCACATGCCGTATACGGAATGAAACTGGCTGAAAAGTATAAGGAAAAACCTGAAGTATACAATGCCATAGGAGCACATCATGATGAAATTGAAATGACATCATTGATATCTCCTGTAGTACAGGTATGTGACGCTATATCAGGAGCAAGACCTGGCGCCAGAAGAGAAGTTGTTGAACTCTATATTAAAAGGCTTAAGGAACTGGAATCAGTTGCACTTGAATATCCTGGCGTAGTCAAGACATACGCTATACAGGCCGGTAGAGAACTGAGGGTGATAGTAGGAGCGGAGGCCGTAACAGATAAGGAAGCAGAGGAAATGTCGAATAATATTGCAAGGAAGATACAGGATGAGATGACTTATCCCGGTCAGGTGAAAATCACTGTCATAAGGGAAACAAGAGCAGTCAGCTATGCAAAGTAGGTACCGCCTGCCCTAAATAATATCGAGAATCCGCAGTGACAGCTCATTCATAACTGGTTTATAGTCATTTAAGAATCTGCCTGTTGACCTGTTACCTATGGCCGCACATATGGTGAGGGCTCTATGCCCGAGCAAGCGAGACAGGCCGTATATAGCCGAACTCTCCATCTCATAATTTAAGATACGGCTTCCCTTGAACCTGAATGCCGCTATCTTATCGTTAAGAGATTCATCATAAGGCGTTAGTGATATCTTTCGGCCCTGTGGTGCATAGAAACCAGGCGTGGATATGGTTATACCTTTAATGAAACCTGTTACTGAAAATTTTTTAAGGAGCTCTTCATCAGCATCAATAATATATGGATAGGGCAGTCTCTTAGACCAGGATGTGAACTCAATAAATTGCGATTCGAATTCAGTATCCGTTATATCTTCTATTCCCTTGTAATAGTTCATTACAGCATCAAAACCAATAGCTTTCTCGCTAATAATTGCCTGCCCGGGAAGCAGGTCAGGCTGAAGCCCTCCGGATGTTCCCAGCCTCACAATGGTTAGGCTGGTTCTATCAGGTAACTGGCTTCTCGTGTTCAGGTCGTAATTGAAAAGAGCATCAAGTTCATTAATCAGAATGTCAATATTATCAGTGCCTATACCACTGGAAATAATACTGATATCTTTATCCTGGTATTTGCCTGTAATTGTAAAAAACTCCCTGTTGGTTCTTTTTATCCTGATGCTGTCAAGATTCTTTCCAATCATTTCAACCCTTCCGGGATCGCCCACTATAATTATTTTTTCCGATACCTCTCCAGGCTTAAGCCTGAGGTGGAATATACTGCCATCACTGTTTGTAATGAGCTCAGTCTGTTTCATGTTATTATTTGCCTATATATTGTGTATCTTATTACCAATTTTAGAAAAAAATGACTGTAATATAAAGAAAGCGAACAATTTTAGGCTATTTTTGTAATTCAAATAAACGTAAAATAAAAGGTTATGGCAATTAAACAAAGACAAATAGTTATTATTGCACTGGCAGTTGTCGTTATTCTGCTATTGCTGTTTGGTAGCAGAATGTTTTATATAATACGCCCCGGTGAAAGGGCCGTTTTATTCAAGACATTAACAGGAGTGCTCGAGAGAGATAATATCATGGGAACAGGTTTAAAGATTGTTGCACCATGGAATTCACTGTACAAATACGATGTGAAAGAGCAGAAGAGCGAAGAGACTATGGATGTTCTGGATAAGAACGGATTGAGCATAAATGTGGATATCACAGTCAGGTTTAATCCGGTCTATGATAGAATAGGATATTTACATGAGACTTTCGGAGAGAATTACGTTAACAGGCTGGTGATACCCGAGGTCAGATCAACGGTAAGGCAGGTAACCGGGCGTTATACTGCCGAAGAAATATATTCTACAAAACGATCAGAGGTTGAAGCAACCATTATTGAGGAAACCGGAGCTATACTTAGGAAAAACAATATTGATATGAGAGCCCTGCTAATCCGTTCAATTGGTCTGCCAGCAGATATAAAGAAAGCTATTGAGGTTAAGCTTACAAGAGAGCAGGAAGCTCTGGCAATGACTTATATTAATGAAAGAGAAAAGCTCGAAGCTGAACGTAAATTAATTGAAGCCGAAGGTATTGCAAATTACAACCGTACAATCAGTGCTAGTCTTACCGACAGGATACTTACCCAGAAGGGTATTGATGCTACACTGCAGCTCGCTGAATCTCCTAATGCAAAAATTGTAATCGTGGGCTCGGGTGATAATGGCCTGCCATTAATACTGGGCAATTACTAATTCATTTCATAATAATATACAAAAGGGTGTTTTATAAAAAGACACCCTTTTTTATTTATGCTGTTAAAAAATGTTAAGCCCGGGCACTATTGACCGTAATGCTCCAGAATAATTGATTTTTTGCCTTATTTTTGTACCCAATCTAGAACAATTATGGTAATATGTTGTTATAGAGTTGAATAGATGCAAATGACAGATATAATGATAAGGAAGGTTACATTAGTGATAGTACTCCTTTTTTTTGTGGCTTATAGTGATTTACTGGCAGGAAAGAAAGACAAAAAGGATGATCCATTGCTAATGCAAAAAAGTATTGCAGCAATAAAAACTGAGCATCCTCCCATGATTGATGGTAAGCTTGATGATACTGCTTGGCGTTCTGCCGCTATAGCTGATAATTTTATTCAATATTCACCTTATAATGGCTCTCCCAGTAAGTATCGTACCGAAGTCAGGGTACTGTATGATAATTCTGCAATATATATCGGTGCCATGTTATATGATCCTAATCCTGACAGTATATACAAAGAACTAGGGGAGAGGGATTCCGATTTTACCCTTAATGCGGACCAGTTTACAGTTGATATATGTCCTTATAATGATGGCATTAATGGTGCGACATTTAAAGTATCTGTCTCAGGTGTTCAGTCTGACAGGCCTCCAAGGAGCAGTACCCGCGGCATGCGGGGCGGGGGAGGATATTACGGTGAAGGTGGCGATAGCTGGGATGCAGTATGGCAAAGCAGTACTGCGATCGTTGAGAATGGCTGGATAGCAGAAATAAAAATACCTTATTCAGCATTAAGATTTCCAAAGGAGGAGGTACAAACCTGGGGGATAAATTTCTGGAGAGAAGTAAGAAGAACCAGGGAGCAATCATCCTGGAATTATGTTGACAGACAGATAGGATCTTCTTTTAATCACCTCGGTGAAATGACACAGATAAGGGATATAGAACCTCCATTAAGATTGTCGCTTACGCCATATGTTTCTGGATACATAGAACAAAATGCAGGGGAGAGTGGTGTTGGTTTTTCCTATAATGGCGGTCTAGACCTTAAATATGGCATTAGTGAGTCTTTTACCCTTGATGCTACGCTGGTGCCGGATTTTGGTCAGATTCAATCTGATGACCAGGTGCTTAACCTTAGTCCTTATGAAGTGCGTTATAATGAGAAGCGCCCATTCTTCATGGAAGGAACAGAGTTATTTAATAAGGGTAATATATTTTATTCAAGGCGCATAGGATCCACACCCCAGGCATATTACGATTCATATGATAATTTAAATCCAACAGAGGATATAACATATAATCCCATTGAATCTTCGCTTATCAATGCTACAAAGGTTTCCGGAAGAACAAAATCAGGTCTCGGTATAGGTGTTTTCAATGCCATGACAAGCTCCATGTACGCCATTGTTGAAGATCAGGAAAGCGGAGAGACGAGGAAGATTATGACCAATCCGTTTACCAACTATAATATGATCGTGCTTGACCAGAGCCTGAAGAATAATTCTTATATAAGCCTCATGAATACTTATGTATGGAGGAATGCAGAGAATGATGAGAATTTCTATAATGCCAACGTAACAGGAACGGAATTTGATATTCAGGATAAAACGAGGCAATATTCTGTTTCAGGTCAGGCAGCATTGTCACAGAAATACTATAAAGATATAGATAACGATTTCGGTCATGCCTTCCAGTTACGTGGCGGTAAAACCGGTGGAGCTTTCAGAGTTGAATATCAAATCGAAGCCACATCAGATACCTATGACCATAATGATATGGGGTACATGAGAAGAAACAATGAATTTCAGAATCAATTAAATGTCTCCTATAATATTTATCAGCCATTTGGCAAAATTCTGAGTGCCAGGAATTCAGTATCCTACAGGCATATGATGTTGTACAGTCCAAGAGTCTTTACCTCATCCGAGCTTAACCTCAGTTCGAATGTAACATTCGTCAACCACATGACAATCTTTTTCAGGGCAGAATATAAACCCAATGGAGAAGATGACTATTATGAGCCCCGGTTCGAAGGATGGTATTATCATAGAGGAAAAGAACTCGCAACAAGTGCATGGATAAGTACCGATAGAAGTAAAAAGGTTTCTGCCAATATACGCCTTGGCTATAATAAAATATGGTCTCCATATGATCAGTATCAATATTCATTTTCCATAAGTCCTACATTTAAGATCTCTGACAGGTTTTCATTCGATTATGAAATTCAGGTACGTAACAATATGAATGATATTGGTTATGTGGATGCTGATGAAGAACAGGAATTAATATACTTCGGTCTCAGGAATAATCTGACTTTTGAGAATACGTTCCAGTCAAGATTCATTTTCTCTGCCAATTCATATCTCTCTCTGCGGTTGCGTCACTACTGGTCAAGAGCTGATTACCTAGATCAGTATTATACTCTCAATGAGGATGGCTCACTTTCGGAGACCGACTATCAGGAAAATCATTATTATAATTATAATGCATGGAATATTGATGTAAAATACACCTGGAGATTTGCGCCTGGTAGTGAAATGTCAGTTGTATGGAAAAACTCGATTTACTCGGGTACTGATCAGATATTTTATGATTTCAGGGAGAATTTGAGGTCTATGTTTGATACAGGTATGTCAAACAGTTTATCCCTGAAAATATTATACTATCTCGATTGGACGTATTTCCAAAAAAGAAAGTAATTTTGCAGAGACAAAACATAAGAATTTATGATCCAAAGAATACAGACCCTGTTCCTGGCTATTGCAGCTGCTCTATCTGGATTTTTGCTCAGGGGGCCGATAGTCAGGCTGGTTGGTGATGATTACCAGGCCTACGAACTGAATTACAAAGGCATATTTTCTGTTGATAACGGGGTAGTCACCAATGTAATTGAGAAAAGCCTTCCCCTTTCCATAATTCTTATAGCAATACCATTGCTGTTACTGCTTGCTATTTTCATGTATAAGAGACGTAAATTACAAATTAGATTGACTGTTTTTTCAACCCTGCTGCTGATAGGTTCTTTTTTGCTTATGCTGTTCTATATTTATTATACGGGACGAAAACTTGAAGCTGAACTTATATTCAATATTAAGCTTACTTTTCCTATTATTGGTGCAATTTTTGGTTATCTGGCGTTCAGGAACATACTGAAAGATGATTTGCTAATTAAATCTTATGATCGGATACGGTAGTTTTCTTCACAGGATAACCATATGTTCCTGATCGGTGATTTTTTCACAATAATGACACTTTAAAGCCACATTCTTCTTAGATACAACCTTAAATTTTGTTGTAACAGACTCAAAATTTGTAATACATTTTGGATTCACGCATTTAGCAATGCCTATTATCTGGTCTGGTACCTTCACAATACTTTTTTCAACAACTTCATATCCCTTGATAATATTCAGTTTTGCTTCGGGAGCAACGAGGGCAATGCGGTTTATATCATCATCCTCAAAAAATATTCCTGCCAGTTTAATGATTGCCTTTCTGCCAAGTTTCTTGCTCTCGAGGTTTGTACCGAAGGTCATTTGATTATCTATTTTATCCAGGCCAAGTATCTGTATAACCTTGAATAAGCTGGATGCCGGTATGTGATCTATTACTGTTCCACTCTCAATGGCACTTACACTTAATTGTTTCGGTTCTTTCATGATTACAGGTT